>JACCEA011799964.1_pt1 | contig 46999 bp, 46 predicted proteins | sample 7449851 | NCBI WGS metagenome assembly JACCEA01 (sample SAMN15323453, study PRJNA562643) | freshwater metagenome | isolation source: river surface water | place: USA:Blue River Watershed | collected 2017-08-18 | reverse complement strand
TTAGAAATCATACAAAAATTGCAAGTTTTTACACTTTAAAGATAAGAAATCTGTAGGTTCATACAGCAAGAAAATATAGTTATTTTATTAACAATCAAATAGTTAAACACTTTTTAAGGGTTGACTAATTAGGTTAAAGCAGGTTGAGTTGTTTATAGAATAAGCTAAGACTATAAATTTTAGCAAATTACACAGCCACAACCATTAAATTTAAGGCATCGTAATCTCAATAGAAACAGGTAAATGATCACTGTAGCCACCTAGATATTTTGTTCCTGCATACGTTCTAAATGGAACAATTTGACCTTTGTATTCTTCTAGAAGATATGGAAATGAATGAATTTTCCCAGAATTTGGAACTGATTTGAGTTTACCTGTATTTTTTAATCCTTCAGAAACAAAGATGTGATCCATAATTTCCCATTCACCTTTGTAGTTATAAGTACCGCCAAATTTCCCAGATTCTTTTACTATCATAGGACTTAAGCTTTTAGCAATCAATTGAGGAGCCTTATCTTGTGGATAGTCATTTAAATCTCCCATTAAAATGATTTTCGCATTTTTGTCAGTTATTAAAACAGAATCTATAAAAGTTTTTGCGCTTTCTGCGGCCTTAATACGTTTTGCTTCACTTTCTGCTGCACCACTTCTACGACTTGGCCAATGATTTACGAGAACGAAAATTGTTTCCTTTTTTACTTTATATTTCGCCCAAACGATGTCTCTCGATGTTGCTGTTGTGTCACCTGGTAAAACAAAACGAATTAATCCAGATTGTTGTAATTTAAGTTTGCAACTATCATAAATCATTGCTACATCAATCCCACGAGCATCTTTGCTATCATAATGAACTAGACCGTAATTTTTAAATGCTTTTTGGTTTTTTACAATGTCGCGAACAACTTGTGCATTTTCAATTTCAACAAATCCTGTGATTAAAGGATTTCCGATTTCTGTTAAAACTTGACGAATATGACTTAGCTTTTCTTCATATCGCTTCGAAATCCATTGTGCTTTAGAAGTGGGTAAAAACTCGGCATCATCGTTTGTCCCATCAATTGTGTCAAATAAATTTTCAACATTATAAAAAGCTACTGTTCTCGTTTTTTGAGCAAAATTTACTGAGATAAAAGCAATAAAGAAAGGGATGATGAGTAAACGCATAATAATTTTTTGTGCAAATGTACTAAACTTAGTGAAAGGCTTGTTAAATGAGGGTTATAGTATGATTAAGAATAACAATTTAATTTTATGGTTAGATTTCCCAATTTATTCTATTGTAATTATATCCAGAAATTGATCTAATTCTTCAATTAAAACAAAATCAATGTCCAGCCAAATAAAACAGTTAAAGCGCAAATACTAAGCACAAGAATGAATAACGGATGAATTTTAATTTTTTCAGCGTTTGAATCTTGTGCGAACGCATTTAGAACAAAGCGAATGTAAAGGAAAGCACCAATAATGGATGTTACTAAAGTCAAGTAAACCATAACAGGATGCTGTTCGTAGGTGTTCATTAACAATATGAACTTCGCGAAAAAACCAGTCATAGGAGGAATTCCAGCCAAGGATAGAAAGCAGATTAAAAGTACAATTCCCAAGAATGGGTTTTTATAGCCGATTCCTTTCCAATTCGAAATTTCACTTGAATTCGATTTTTCCAACACCTGACTTATAGTCAATAATCCCAACGTTGCGGCTGTGTAACCAAGTAAGAAAACCCAAAGGGAAATAAAGTTACCAGAGAATAAAGTCAACATGGCGAAACCTGTGTTACTAATTCCAGAATATGCTATCAATCGTCTGAAATTCGTCTGTTTCAACGCTGATAAATACCCTAAGAAAAGTGAACCAATTGTTGCAACGTAGAAAAGCGGAACCACAATCTCAGTTGCTGCTGAAAAGATGTGACCAAATAAAGTTACGATAGATGCCATTCCAGCCACTTTTACAACTGTTCCCATGTGTGAAGTTACAGGGTCTGGACTTCCTTCGTAGACATCAGGACTCCAAAAATGAAAGGGAACAGCTCCAATTTTAAATAACAAAGCAGCAAAAATGAAAAGAATCCCAACGATTGCCATTGGTGAATTGGCATCAAATAGGGTTTGAAGTTCTGAAAAATCAAAAGTACCAGTCGCACCATATACTAAAGCGATTCCAAACAATAAAATTGCGGTTGCGAATGAGCCAGTAAAGAAATATTTGATAGAAGCTTCAGACGAAAGAATATCTTGTTTTTTTATACCGACTAGCACGTAAACAGGAATAGATAAAATTTCAATTCCAAGGAAAAACATAAAGAAATTAGAACTTCCAATTAAGACAAGCGCTCCACACAAAGAAAAGAGTAAAAGTCCGTAATAATCAGCGGTATGTTCGATGTCTTGTTTAAAGTATTGAAATCCAGAGATTGTAATTAAAAGAGAAAGCCCAATTACTAATTCTGCAAAAAGCCAATGAAACGCGTCAAATTCTATTCCTTCAAAATTATTAAAAATGGAATTATATTTACCGTAATTGCTCATAAGAACAAAAGCTGCGGATAAACCTAAAACAGAAATGGCAAGTGTTAGATTTGGTTTCTTCATCATTCCGACAAATAAACCAATCAAAGCAGTAATAAATATAACAATCAGCGCGTCCATTCTATTTTATAATTTTTAAGTCGTAAGAAGTAAGTTCTTGAATTTTTGCAATGCTTGGTTTCACAAAATCAATTACGAATTGTGGGAATAGACCAAGGAAAATTGCTGTACCAACAAGAATAGCAAAAACTAAAATTTCATTCCATTTTAAGTCGATAAATGATTCCAATTTAGGTGCACCAAACATAGATAATTGAAAAGCTCTTAACATGTAAACCGCACCAAAAACCAAAGTTGTAGCAGCGGAGAAACCAGCTAACCAATGCGCTTCAAACAATTCTTTAATCAATAAAAATTCTCCAAAGAATCCTGCAGTGAACGGTACAGAAATTGAAACAAAGGTTATGGATGCAAACCAAAAACCGAAGTTGGGAGCTAATTTTGCAATTCCACCAAGTGCATTCAAATCTCTTGTGTTTGTTCTACTTTCAAGGATATCTGCTGCTAAGAATAAGCCAACAGCTACAATACTGTGATTAATCATTTGAATAATTGCAACTTCAACCGCTGTAGTTGAATAAACCATTATTCCTGCAGCTATTAAACCAACGTGGCTAATGGAAGCATAAGCAAAAAGTGTTTTGATGTCATTTTGTTTGATAGCAATTACTGCTCCATATACTACGCCAATCAATCCCAAAGTTATCACTAACCATTTTATTGATTCAATTCCAGTAAAACCTAGTGGAATCATCCATTTAATCATCCCGTATAAAGCCATTTTCAACATCAAAGCGGAAAGCAACATTGTTCCAGCCATTGGTGCTGATGTATAAGTTGCTGGTTGCCATGTATGAAAAGGAAACAAAGGAATTTTAATAGCAAAGGCAAGTAAAAATCCGCATGAAATCCAACAAGCAGTTTTAGCTGGGGCAATAGCGCCATAAATTGCTAAGGTTTCATAATTAAATGAATGAGCTGTGATTCCTAGAACTACAATTGCTAACAACATCGCTAAAGAACCTAACAAAGTGTAGATGAAGAATTTAAGTAGTACTTTGTTATTGTTTTGTTCGCCATACCAAAATAGAATCAGGAAAATTGGGATTAAGGTAATTTCCCAGAAAATATAGAATAACATTCCGTCTTGTGCTAAGAAAACTCCTGTTAGTCCCATTTGCATAAAGAAAACCAAGGCCGTAAATGATTTGTTGGTAGCTAAATCTTTGTTGAAGTTCGACAAAAGAATCAACGGAACAACTGAGTTTATCAGTAGTACAAGAATAAAACTAAGACTGTCGTATCCAAGTTTAAAAGTCAAGCCGAATGGAAGGTTATTTTTTGGATTAGAAATAGCGATATAATTTTCTACATTAAACTGAAGTAAATGTCCAAGTGTGACCGCAAGAATCAGTAACGATGCACCCAATCCGTAGTACCTAACTCCGTTAGAAGGAATTATATAGGAAAGTAATGCAAGAATAAGGGGTAATATTAATAATTCCAAAACTGTATTTTTATAACGTAATAAGTAATCAAACCAACTATACTAAGAAGCATCCAAAATAAATAGCTTGCAAGCAACCCTGACTGCCATTTACGTGTAATATTTCCCGTTTTTTCAATCAATCCTGCAATTGTTAAAACTCCGTTTTTGAGTACTAATATGTCAAAATAAGAAAATATAGTTTTTGAAATCGCTTCTAAAGGCTTAACAAACAAGAAATTATATACTTCATCAATATATAGTTTTGAGTTAGATGCCTTTTCCCAACCTTTTAATTCATTATCTTCTTTTGCTAAATTCCCTTTTTTCACATAATTGACATAAGCCCAAGCCATAACTCCAAGAGCAATGAAACTTGCTACGACCATCAAAATTATAGCTTTAGAACTTTCTAAATGATGTATTTCAATTTCATTTAACCCAGCCGATGTACTTTCTAAATAATGACTAAACCAATGTGCTTGGTCGTGCAAGAAGATTCCCGGTAAATTTAAAAGGCCTCCAAAAATAGATAGAATCGCAAGTACTATTAAAGGAAAAGTCATTGCAGGTCCACTTTCGTGAATGTGAGATTCTAACTCGTTTCCTCCTCTAAATTTCCCGTGAAAAACTAAGAAATACAAACGGAACATGTAAATTGCCGTTAATGTTACTGCAATCATTAAGGCGCCATATAAAATTGGACTTTCCATTAATGCATGTGCAAGTATTTCATCTTTAGAGTAAAATCCTGAAAGTAAAGGGAAACCAGAAATGGCAAGTGTACCGATTAAGAAAGTAAGATGGGTAATCGGAATTTTTTTGGCTAAGCCACCCATTTTGCGAATGTCTTGTTCTTCAGACATTGCATGAATCACACTTCCAGAACCTAAGAATAATAAGGCTTTAAAGAATGCATGAGTCGTTACATGAAATAAAGCAACCGTATATGCTCCCATTCCAAGGGCAACGAACATCAACCCTAATTGCGAGACAGTAGAGTAGGCAAGTACTTTTTTGATGTCACTTTGGCGCATTGCAATAAACGCTGCTATTAACGATGTTGCCAATCCAATATAAAGTATAAAGTCTTGTGTAAAAGGTGCTAATTCAAACAAGAAATTAGATCGAACAATTAAATAAATCCCTGCAGTAACCATTGTAGCAGCATGTATCAACGCTGATACTGGTGTTGGTCCTGCCATTGCATCAGGTAACCAAGTAAATAAAGGAATTTGTGCACTTTTTCCTGTTGCAGCAATGAACAAACATAATGTGATACAGGTAATTGCAAAATAAGGTAAAGTTACATGCGCATCTTTGAGCTCGTGGATTTTATCAGCAATTTGAGTAAATTCTAAAGTGCCAAATGTGCTCAGTAACATGAACAAAGCGAAAAGCAAACCTACATCTCCAATTCGATTCATAATGAAAGCTTTACGTGCAGCTATGCTATTTTCCATTCCTTTTTCTTCATCGCTGAAGTGGAATCCAATAAGTAAATAAGAACAAATTCCAACACCTTCCCAGCCAAAGAAAAGTATGAAATAATTACTTCCAAGTACCAAAAGCAACATTGAAAAAATAAACAAATTCAAATAGGCAAAGAATTTGAATATTCCTTCATCGTGACTCATGTAACCAATTGAAAATATGTGAATTAATGTCCCTACTCCTGTAATTATTAAAGTCATCCAAATCGACAAGGAATCTAATTGAAAGTTCGCACTTAATCGGAAATCTTCGAAATTAACAACATTGAATAAATGAACGATTTGAGTTTTGTCATTCATATTGAAAAGTAGCAAAGCACATACAAATGAACTGAATACTGCCAACGTTGCAATGGTAACAGTAAAGCGTTTAGGAAGATTTTTCCCAAAAAAACCTGTTAGAACAAATCCAACAAGAGGTAAAGCAATGAGCGTTAATAAAAATATATTCTGTCCCATTTACTTAGTCTTTAAGTTTATTAAACAATTCAATATCAATGGATTTTCGATTGCGGTAAGCCATAATTAATATCGATAAACCAACTGTTGCTTCAGCCGCTGCCACAACTACAATAAAAAACACAAAAACTTGCGCATCAGCTGCTCCGTGAAATTTGGAAAAAGTAACTAAAAGAAGATTTACTGAATTCAACATTAATTCAATACACATCAATAGTACAATCATATTTTTACGAGTCAATACTCCAAAAGCACCTATCACAAAAAGAGCGATGGCAACAATCACAAAGAAATCGAGCGAAGTGCCAATATTATTTACGTCTGCTGTCATATTAATCAATAATTTGTTTTTCCCTTTTTGCTAAAAGTACAGCACCAACCATAGCGGCAATAAAAAGAATAGATGAAACTTCAAAGGGAACAACATATTTAGAAAAAAGTAAATTTCCAAGACTTTCAACAGTTCCAATCGCTTCGTTTTGAGGTGTGTAGGTTTTAGAAAGTAAAATACTATCTTTTAATGCTGCGATTATTACTAGGAAAAGCCCACCTGCTGCAATCAACGAACTTAATTTAACTAGCAAAGAAGATTCAGGCTCTGCTGTTTTATTCAAGTTGAGTAACATTAAAACAAAAAGGAACAATACCATAATCGCTCCCGCATAAACAATAATATTTACGATTGCCAAAAATTGAGCGTTCATTAAAATGTACAAACTCGAGATAAAAAAGAAAGTCACAACTAAAAAAATGACACTTCTAATTGGATGTTTACTCAAAACAACCATCAATGCCGATGCAATTGTTAAACTTCCGAGAATAATTGATATTATTTGTAAACTCATTTTTCAGTTCTTTTTCCTGTATGTTGTCTTTTCGTAATATCAATAGGAAATTCAATTGATTCTACTAACTTATCTTTTCCGTAAACGAATTCATCTCTTTCAAATTCCGTTGGTACAAGTCTATCTGTCAAGAAAATTGCTTCTTTAGGGCAGGCTTCTTCACACAAACCACAGAAAATACAACGAAGCATATTTATTTCATATTTTTCTGCGTATTTCTCCTCTCGGTATAGATTTTCTTCACCTTTTTTGCGTTCTGCTGCAACCATGGTTATTGCTTCAGCCGGACATGCAACTGCGCACAAACCGCAAGCAGTACAATTTTCTCTTCCTTTTTCGTCCCTTTTTAGTACATGCATTCCTCTATAAACAGGAGCGAAGACACGTATTTCTTCAGGATATTTAATTGTTTTTCTTTTTTGCAACATGTGCTTAAAAGTCACTTTCATTCCTCCAAAAATAGCAGGCAAGTATAATTGTTCCATGAATGTCATCGGCTTATCAGAAACAACTTTTTTTCTATTAGTTAGACTTTCCATTACATTAATTCGTTAAACCAACCTTCTTTAATTGCAATTACTATTCCTGTGATTAATAAATTAACCATCGCAACAGGAATCAAAACTTTCCATCCTAAATGCATCAATTGATCGAAACGGAATCTTGGTATTGTCCATCTGATCCACATAAAAATAAAAATGAAAAGAAATATCTTACTAAAAAACACAACAATACTAAGAATAGCTAATGTGTTACCTGAGAAATTATCCATTCCAGGGAAATTATAGCCACCTAGGAATAGAATTGCAATAATCGCAGACGAAATAAACATCGCTGTGTATTCTGAGAAAAGATAAAGTCCTAATTTCATAGAACTATATTCTGTGTGGTATCCACCTATTAATTCGTTTTCACACTCAGGTAAATCGAAAGGAGCACGATTAGTTTCAGCCAAAGAACAAATAAAAAACACAACAAAACAAATAGGCTGATAAAATATATTCCAATTCATTCCGTGCTGTTTGTTTACAATGTCAGTTAAGCTCAAACTTCCAGAAAGCATTATTATCGTTATCGCAGAAATACCCATAGCCAACTCATAGGAAATCATTTGCGAAGATGCACGAATTGCTCCATACAATGAATATTTGTTGTTAGAAGCCCAACCACCAATCATAATTCCATATACACTGATGGATAAAACAGCAAACAAATACAAGATTCCGATATCAAAATCAGCAACTTGAAGTGTTATAGTTCTTCCAAAAAGTTCTAAATCAGTACCCCAAGGAATGATTGCACTCGTAACCAAGGATGTAAACATTGCAATTCCAGGTCCAATGATGAATAACCATTTATCAGCATCTTTTGGAATAAAGTCCTCTTTTAAGAACATTTTAACCCCATCGGCGATTGGTTGTAAAATCCCAAACGGACCTGCACGGTCTGGGCCAACTCGGTCTTGAATCCAAGCAGCTAGTTTTCTTTCAAAATAGGTTTGATAAGCAGCAATTCCAAGTGAGATAAGGAATATGATAAGAACTAATACTGACTTTTCAATTAATAATCCGGTGTCCATCAGTCTAATTTTTTAATTCTTCTAGTCATATTCGTTTTGTATTTCCCTTGTGAAATCACTGAATGACGATTAATCGTTCTTGGACCAATAATATTCCAATCACTAGCTTCTTTTTTCTCAAATCTACATTCGTTGCAAATCCAAGAAGTTTTGTTGTCGATTGTTTCGATTTCGCCGTATTGATCTTTACGTCCAGTAACACGGTAAATTTCTTTTCCGAACATCCAAACAACTGCTTTTCCGGCACATTTTGTACAATTTCTTTCTGCTTCCATTGGCTTTAAAAACCAAACACGACTTTTAAATCTAAAAGTTCTATCCGTCAAAGCTCCAACTGGACAAACGTCAATCATATTTCCTGAGAAATCGTTTTCAATTGCGTTTTCAATATAGGTGCTAATCTCAGCATGTTCTCCACGATGTAAAACCCCATGTACACGTTTGTCTGTCAATTGTTTTGCAACTTCAACGCAACGATAGCATAAAATACAACGATTCATGTGTAATTTAATCGTATCGCCAATATCAATTGGTTCAAAAGTTCTTCTTTCTTCCTCGTAACGTGTTTTTTCAGAACCATGTTCGTAGCCTAAATCTTGTAAATGACATTCTCCAGCTTGATCACAAACAGGACAATCTAAAGGGTGATTGATTAACAAAAATTCAACAACACCACCACGATTATCGTGAACGCGTTGACTTGTTTTATTTTTAACAATCATACCGTCCATAACTGGAGTAGAACAAGATGCTACCAATTTTGGCATTGGTCGTGGGTCAGCAGTTGAACCAGCCGCAACTTCCACCAAACAAGTCCGACATTTTCCACCTGTTCCTGGTAATTTTGAATAGTAGCACATAGCTGGAGGAACTATTTCTCCTCCTGCTTTTCGGGCAGCATTTAAAATGGTTGTTCCCGGTTCTACTTCAATTTCGATATCGTCAATCGTGACTTTGATCATAACTTTATTTAAACTTCAACACTAGGTTGAGTGATTAATCCATAGTTTCTTTTCTGAGAAATTTCTCGCTCATTCACGTGCCATTCAAATTCATCGCGGAAATGTCTAATAGCTGCAGCAACTGGCCAAGCCGCTGCATCACCCAATGGACAAATAGTATTTCCCTCAATTTTTTTGTTTATTTCTTCAAGCAAAGTAATGTCACGCATATTTCCTTGCCCGTGTTCCAGTCGATTTAAAACTTTTTCCATCCAACCTGTTCCTTCTCTACAAGGTGAACATTGTCCACACGATTCATGGGCGTAAAAACGAGCAAAATTCCACGTGTTTCTAACGATACATTGATCTTCGTCGAATACAATAAATCCGCCTGAACCAAGCATTGAACCCGATGCAAATCCACCATCTGCCAAACTTTCGTAAGTCATCAAGCGATCTTCACCAGCTGCCGTTTTTGTTACTAAATAATGAGGTAAAATTGGAACAGAAGAACCTCCAGGTACACAAGCTTTCAATTTCTTTCCGTTTGCAATTCCTCGGCAATAATCATCACCGTAGATAAATTCCTCAACAGTAATTCCCATTTCAATTTCGTAAACTCCAGGTCGAACTAAGTTTCCACTTGCAGAGAAAAGTTTAGTTCCAGTACTTTTTCCTAAACCAGTTTGAGCATAAGTGTCTCCACCATCATTCACAATCGGAACAACAGCTGCGATACTCTCAACATTATTTACAACAGTAGGGCATCCCCACAGACCTTTAACAGCAGGAAAAGGTGGTTTCATTCTTGGATTCCCTCTTTTTCCCTCTAATGATTCCAATAAAGCCGTTTCCTCTCCACAAATATATGCACCTCCACCTGGGGCAACAACTAAATCTAAATCGTAACCTGTTCCGAGAATATTTTTCCCTAAAAATCCATTCGCATAAGCTTCAGCAATTGCTTTTTCAAGAATATGAAGTATATACATAAATTCCCCACGGATATAGATATAAGAAGTATTTGCTCCTAATGCGAAGCTGGAAGTTATCATTCCTTCTACCAAAAGGTGAGGAATTTTCTCCATTAAATATCTATCCTTAAACGTTCCTGGTTCTGATTCGTCAGCATTGCAAACTAAATATCTAGGAACTCCTTCTGGTTTAGCTAAAAAAGACCATTTTAATCCAGTTGGAAATCCAGCGCCACCGCGTCCACGAAGTCCAGATTTTTTAACTTCTTCAACAACTTCGTCTGGTGTCATTGATTTTAATGCTTTCTCTACAGAGCGATAACCGCCATTTTTTCGGTAAACATCAAACGTTTCAATTCCTGGGATATGAACATTTTCAAGAAGTAGTTTCCTGTTTTTCATTTCTTTAAGTTTTGATCGTATTTACCAGCGCGATAGTCTGAAATTAATTCGTCCACTCGTTCTTTCGTCAAGTGTTCGTGGAATTTATATTTACATTGAAGTAATGGTCCATAACCACATCCACCTAAACATTCAGCCGTTTTTAAAGTAAAATACCCATCAGCCGTTGTTTCTCCAACGTTAATGTTTAATTTATTCTTTATGTAATCAATAATGTTATCACTTCCAACAAGCATACAAGGCCCTGTGTGACATACTTCAAATACATATTTTCCAACAGGTTCTAAATGAAACATCGTGTAAAAAGTAGCAACTTCATACACTTCAATTGGTTGAATATTAAGTATTTCAGCAACTTTATTCATAGAAGAAGTGCTTACCCAACCTTTTTCACTTTGTACTAAATGTAAAGTTCGAATCAAGGCGCTTTTATGTTTTCCTTCAGGATAGGAAGCAATAAGTTCGTCTATTTTAGCCATTGTTTCAGGACTAAAAGTTACTGGTTCTTGATCTATTTTTGACAAATTGTTGTTTACTTTCATATTATGCGTCTAATTCTCCTGCGATTACGTTCATACTACTTAATGTCAGTACGGCATCACTAATTGTCATGCCAGTAATCATTTCAGGATAAGCTTGATAATAAATAAAACAAGGTCTTCTAAATTGTAAGCGATAAGGTGTTCGACCGCCATCACTTATTAAATAATACCCTAATTCTCCATTTCCACCTTCAACTGAATGATACACTTCACCTGCTGGAATCTCCGTTTCACCCATTACAATTTTGAAGTGGTAAATTAAAGCTTCCATATTATTGTAAACTTCTTCTTTTGGAGGCAAGTAAAATTCAGGTAAATCAGCTTTGTAATCACCTTCAGGTAAATTTTTGTAAGCTTGTTCGATGATTTTTATACTTTGACGTACTTCTTCTTGACGAACCATAAAGCGGTCGTAAGTATCACCGTTTACTCCAACAGGAATGATAAAATCAAAATCTTCGTAAGATGAATAAGGTTGCATCACGCGAACATCGTAGTCAACACCGGCTGCTCGTAAGTTAGGACCAGTAAAAGAATAGTTTAAAGCGCGTTCAGCAGAAATAGGACCAGCACCTTTCGTACGATCCATAAAAATTCTATTTCGCTCTAACATACTATTAAATTCCTCGAAAGCTTTTGGGAAAGTACGTAAGAAGTTTTTTAGTTTTTCGTGGAAAGTAGGAGTGAAGTCTCTTTCAAAACCACCAATTCGTCCAATGTTTGTAGTTAATCGAGCGCCACAAACTTCTTCGTATAATTCGTAAATTTTTTCTCTTTCCGCAAATGGATAAAAGAAACTTGTTAAAGCTCCAGTGTCTACACCGATAACGGAATTACAAATTAAATGGTCTGCAATTCGCGCTAATTCCATTATGATAACACGCATATATTGCACGCGTTTTGGAATTTCAACACCAATTAATTTTTCAACCGTCATGTGCCATCCCATATTGTTGATAGGAGAAGAGCAATAGTTCAATCGGTCAGTAATGGGTGTAATTTGATTATAAGGTCTGCGTTCTGCTAATTTTTCAAATGCTCGGTGAATATATCCAACTGTTTGCTCAGAAGAAATGATTTTCTCACCGTCAACTTTCAATATATTTTGGAAAATACCGTGAGTTGCGGGATGGGTAGGACCAAAGTTGATGGTAGCGTATTTCCCATCGATTGTTTCTTTGGAATCGTTATTTTTTTCTTGGATAATTTCTGAATTTGAGTCAGCAACCTTGTTTAATAAGTTTTCTAAAGCTTCACGAGATTCAGGTGTAACTTCTTTGAACTTAAGAGTTGATTCTTCAGCGTTGTTCTCAATTGAACTAAAAGCGATATCTTCTTCTTTCATATTGCTCATTTTTAGTTAGATGATCTGCCAAAAAATCGGTCGTCTTTATCTTCACGTGTTGCATCTTCAAGTGCATATTCTTTTCGCATCGGAAAATAATCCATATCGTCCATGTTCAGAATTCGTTTCAAATTTGGATGGCCTTCGAAGATGATTCCAAAAAAGTCATAAGTTTCTCGTTCCATCCAATTTGCTCCGTTATAAATATTTACAATAGAGCGAACACTTGGATTTTCAGCAGGAACAAAAACCTTTAATCTTAAGCGAAAATCTTTTCTCCAACTGTGTAAATGATAAACAATTGCAAACTCGCGATTTAAATCTTCAGGATAGTGTACACCACCAAGAAGAGTTAGAAAGGAGCAATCTAAAATCTCATCGTTTTTGAGCCATTCAATTATTTCATACGATTTTGTGGCTGCTATTTCAATCGTTAAGATACCGAAATTAACTTCTGAAGAAATAACCTCAGAACTAAAATGTTCTTGTATGCGGCTTAGAATAAAATCGTTATTCATTTTCTCCTTTTTTATCAATATCTATATCATAACTATCCATCAAATGACGGTATTCCTCGCTGTATCTTCTTCTCGATGACTCGTTTTTGACAAGTTTGTGAATGTTCATTACTCCATCAATAATTTGCTCAGGTCGAGGTGGACAACCAGGAACGTATACATCAACTGGAATAATTCTGTCAATTCCTTGAAGTACGCTATAAGTATCAAAAATTCCACCTGAAGAGGCACATGCACCAACTGAAAGTACCCATTTCGGTTCAGACATTTGTTCGTAAACTTGTTTTAATACAGGGCCAAGTTTTTTTGAAATTGTTCCAGCAACTATCAATAAATCCGCTTGGCGTGGTGAAAACGAAAGACGTTCCATTCCAAATCGAGACATATCGTACATACTTCCCATTGTTGCCATAAATTCAATTCCGCAACAAGAAGTAGCGAAAGGTAAGGGCCAAACAGAATTTGCACGAGCCAAACCAATTGCTTTATCAAGTGTAGTTAATTGATAACCTTCACCATTGATAACTTCCAAATCTCCTATTTTTCCCATTCTAACGCACCTTTTTTTCTGATGTAAATGAATCCAATTAAGAAAAAGCAAACAAACATTATCACAGCAATCAATCCTTCTAATTTTAATTCATAAAAATTAACAGCATAAGGATAAAAAAAGATGATTTCAACATCGAATAAAACAAATAAAATTGCTGTCATAAAGTATCGAATCGAAACAGGAAAACGAGCGTTCCCTTCCGATTCAATTCCACATTCAAAATTAGAGTCTTTCTTTTTTGATTTTAATCGAGGCATTAATATGTGTGTCACAAGCAACGTGAACACAACAAATGAACCTGCAACAATGAATTGTAACAAAAGCGGTAGGTAATTTGCGCTTGTTGATGTTTCAGTCATTCTTAGTATGTTAAATTTATATTAACTCTTAACAAATCATACACAAATAAGTTCTCAATTAAAACTTAATTTTATGTAATTGGGCGCAAAGTTACCTTTTTATTTAATAGGAAATATAATAAATTCATGAAACTTTTTTTGAAATTTTAACTATTGGACTTCAGAAAAATTCTATTTGTCTTTCAACCCATTTAGATTAACATATAACTAAGTAAAATATTTAGAATGTTAATTGAAAAAACCATTAAAATTTATAATTTAACAACGAAATCGTTCTTCAAAATGCTTTTTTTGTTTTCGTTTTAACTCCGATAAATCTTTAGGCATTTCTCTTTTCCATCTTTTATGCGACCAAAGCCATTGAGAAGGATTTTTGATGATTTCATCCTCTAATAATTTGGTGTGAATTTCTGTAATTTCTCCCCAATTCATTGATTTGGCATCTTTGGTTATTAACTTTAATTCTAATTCGTAATAACCTCTTTTTATTTTATGGACAATGAAAAATACAACAGCAAAGTCGTAATCATTTGCCATGTGTTCAGTCCCAAAAAGCACAGCGGTATCTTGATTTAAGAAATTCATCCAATAGCTTTTAGTGGAATGTGCAGGTGATTGATCTCCTAAAGTTAAAACGGCAAAAGGCTTCTTTTTAAAAGTTCTAAATTTTATCTGATAATTAGATGCATTAATTACTTGCATTCCAAAGCGTTCGCGACGTTGATTTACTCTTTTATCCCAAAATTTTTTACTCATTGGCATTCCAATCCCGAAGGCTTGGTGGTTAAAAAGAAGATTTTGTGAACTTATAAGCCATTCCCAATTATTAAAATGACCAGAAACAAGAATTACATTTCTTTTTTCGTCATAAAGTTCTTGCATCAACTCTGGATTTCGAACCAACATTCTTTTCTTGAGTTGTTTTTTTGAAATACTTAAATTCTTTATTCCTTCAACTAAAATGTCTGTAAAATGTCTGTAAAATTGCTTCAATAATTGTTCTTGTTCTAATTCACTTTTATCTGGAAATGAACGTTGTATATTTCCAATAATTACTGATTTTCTGTAAGGAAAAATACGAGTAAAAATGAAATATAAAAGATCACTAAGCTTGTATAACAATCCTAGTGGTAAAAAGGAAATAGGGAAGACGATTAGGTAATAAAGTAGCGCACTCATCTATAAATATTTACCATCCCACAAACGCTTGATTGTATTTGCAATTTCTTGCTCTTTGGAACTACTACCAGCTTTGAAAAAAGAAGTTCCTTTGATTTCTTCTGGAAGAAATTCTTGAGCTGCAAAGTTTCCTGGGAAAAGATGACTGTATAAATATCCTTCCCCGTAACCTAATTGTTTCATTAACGCAGTTGGAGCATTGCGCAAGGGGAGAGGTACACCCAAATTTCCAGTTTCCTGAACTATTGCTTGTGCTTCATTGATTGCATTATAAGCGGCATTTCCTTTAGGTGACGATGCTAGGTAAATCGTACATTGTGCCAATATAATTCTGGATTCAGGCCAGCCAACCGTATTCACCGCTTGAAAACAAGAATTTGCCATTAATAAAGCATTTGGATTGGCTAAACCAATGTCCTCTGAAGCAGAAATAATCAATCTTCGAGCAATAAATTTTGGGTCTTCACCGCCTTCAACCATACGTGCAAGCCAATAAACCGCTGCATTTGGGTCACTTCCGCGAATCGATTTGATAAACGCTGAAATAATATCGTAATGCTGTTCACCATCTTTGTCATAACGCGACAGACTTTGTTGTGCATTTTTTAATACAATTTCGTCTGTAATAACAATCTCTTCTTGATTTTGGAAAGTACCGATAATAATCTCAAAAACGTTTAAAAGTTTGCGCGCATCACCACTTGAAATAGTTAGTAAAGCATTGGTTTCAAATAAGGTTATATTCTTGGATGCTAGTTTTTTATCTTCTCTAATCGCACGATTTAGTAGTTGTAATAAGTCCTCTTTATTATGTTCTTCTAATACATAAACTTGACAACGAGAAAGTAATGCAGAAATGACTTCAAAAGATGGATTTTCAGTTGTTGCACCAATCAAAGTGATCGTTCCTTTTTCAACTGCGCCGAGTAAAGAATCTTGTTGAGCCTTTGAAAAACGGTGAATTTCGTCGATAAAAAGAATAGTTCCTTTCGTTTGAAACATACCGTTGCTTTCCACACGGGCGATGACTTCACGCACATCTTTTACACCCGAAGAAATGGCAGACAAGGTATGAATCGAACGATTTAAATGGCTGGCAATCAATTGGGCAAGAGTAGTTTTTCCAACGCCTGGAGGTCCCCAGAAAATCATTGAAGGAATAATTCCAGCATCTAAAGCGCGACGCAAGGATGCATCCTTCGCAAGTAAATGTTGTTGACCGATATATTCATCCAAGGTTTTTGGACGCATTCGTTCTGCTAATGGCGCCGAATTATTCATAGTCAAAAGTACTATTTTTTGTTTGCGTCCATCAATTTTGGATAATCGGTAATTAATCCATCAACACCTCTTTTTACCAATTTCTTTCCAGTTTTAGCATCGTTAACCGTCCAAGTGAAAACTTTAATATTTTTTGAATGGGCATAGTTAATCGCTGCTTTTGAAGCAGTGGCGTAAAACATTCCTAAAGCGTAAGGTTGGAAACTAATTTCTTTCAATAATTGCTTTGCTGATTTAGGTTTGTAGGTCAAGTAAACCATTTTATTAGGAACATTTCGACGTTGTAATTCTTCCAAAATTTCAGGGTCAAAGCACATAAAAATCAGGTTTTCTTGTTGCTTAAAATCCTTTGTTTCAGCTAATATTAAATCGACAAATTCTTTCGGGTGCGGTTGCGAAATTCCATATTCTTCTTTTTCGGATTTGATTTCAAAAAGCAACACGTTGTCTTTCAAATCCACTTCTTTGAAAAAGTCACTCAACAAAGGTTTGTAAGCTGCGATTTTTTGCTGTTCAGGAAATTTAGGATTGCCAATGCTTCCACAATCAAACCAACTAATTTCCGATTGTGTCATTTTGTAGATGTTATGTTCTTTTTCGTTTTCGATTGGTTTTTTATTGGGAGTCAAACAAAACTCTTTTTTGAAATAAGGTTCGTGTGACACAACCAATTGTTTTTCACCGTTGACAACAACATCTAATTCAATTCCGTCTGCTCCCATTTTAAGTGCTTCTTGAAAAGCGATAATTGTGTTTTCAGGAAAATTTCCTCGGCAGCCACGATGACCATAAATTGGAGTTTTTGTTGATTGAGCAAACATACTTGTCAGTTGAAAAAATACGAATAGTAAGGCAAAAAATTTCATATTTACTTAGGTTAATTGATGAATAATTTGGGAATGATTGGGAAATTCTTTCAATAGATAATCGCGGTCAAAAAGTTCGAAATCAGCGAAATCGAAACCAGGGGCAACAACGCAAGAAACTAAACTATAACCTGTTGAATCGGAAACAGAACTTCCAAAAATCGTATTCTTTGGAACCACGAAATGAGGCTTTTCTCCTTTCGATAAATCAGTTCCAATTAATGTTTGGTGATGACCAGTTGCATCTAAAGTGTGTACAATCAAAGGACTTCCAGCGTGGAAAAACCAATGTTCATCGCTTTTAATACGATGAAATCGCGAAACATTATCAGAAGTTAATAAAAAATAAATTGATGTAACTAGATGTCTATCAATGTTTTCTAGTTTTTCATTTGAACGATAAGTTTCCTTGTAAAAACCTCCTTCAGGATGAGGAAGTAAATTTAATTCTGAAACAATTTCTTGTACTTTTTTATTCAATAGGTCCATGTGGTTTGTATCTGCCTCCTCCACCAAAATTAGGTAGAAAATATTTAAAGTCTAAAGATAAATATGTTCCTTCCACTTCACCAAAGGCTGTCAATCGATAGTTTGCGTTTCTATATTCTGAAATAAGACCGAAAAGAGGACCGAAAGGCAAGCGAGCAGAACCACCGATGTAGTAAATTCCAGCTTTCTTTGTGCGATATTCAAAACCTAGATTAGCATTTAAATCGAGCCCAATTTTTTTGTTGATGTCAACTAAACCGATATTGAAAAATTGATGAACACCACCAACATTTGTGATTGAACCAATGCTTGAAGGTTTGTAAGCTAAGGCTAATCCAAAGGAAGCATTCATGTAAAATTCATCATTAAACTTAATATAAACTAAAGCATTTAATGGAATATCATATTGAATAAAGCCTAGTTCTTCATTTCCAACGAGACTTGAATCTTCATGAATCATGTCTAATGAAAAATAACGCTGTGTGAAATTTATACCTGTTTCAAAAGCAATTAATTCAGTTAAACCAGCACGTATGGTTGCACCGAAAGAGTAACCCATTTTTTGAGTGATTGTTGTTGAAAAGCTTTCATTGGATATTGTGAGCGCTTTTTCTCCAATAAATTGGGTTGGGAAAATCGTTCTTACTTGAAAACCAAAATAATTTGGGTATTTCCCCTGATTTCCTAATTGACTCCAAATGGAAGATAGAAAAAATACTGAAAACAAGAAAGATAAACCGATTTTATTTGTCATTATTAAGTTCCAAGTTGCTATTAGTGCTTTTTTTACCTGCGTTTTTTACGTAACCAATTATAGCTAAAGTAATCATGGTTACACCAAAAAGAACGACAAACCACCTAAAAAATTTCCCTGGAATAAGAAATTTTTTATGTTTTGCCTCAACAGCAAAATTGATTTTTTGTGCTTTGTTATAATCTGTTTTATGTAATCCGAAAAGGAGATATGTAACTTGTTTTTTAACTTCTTGACCTTCTTCAAACCAAATTTTTTGTTTTTCTAATTCAGCCTTAAAACTAGCAGCACGATTGGCGTCAACGAACCGAAATACCACATAATCAGCATTTTCAGGATGCTGCGTGAAGTTTACAAAACCTAAGTCAAAATGTTCTACTGGGTTATCCATTTCGTATTGTATTCAATTGGTTTACGGTGAGTAATTGTTGGCCATTCAATTGCTGGGTAGCCCACATAAAACAAACCTAAACATTTATCTTTTTCGCCCAAATTTAGGAATTCATTCATTTCATCGCTGTAAATTAACTTTGGTGTGGACCAAAAACCACCGATTCCGTATGCCGTACAGGTCAAATGCATATTTTGAATTGCACAAGCAACAGCTTCAATTTCTTCGATTTCCATAATCTTCTCTTCTGCTTGTCTCTTCATTGAAACGGCAATAACAGCTGAAGCGAGTAGTGGACGACGAATTAATTTTCCCAATTTCACATCATTTTGCTGATCTTCAGGTGTTAACTTCAAGTAGGTCGCACCTAGAAATTGACTTATGGTACTTAATCCTTCTTCCATAAAAACATGAAAACGCCAAGGTTGTGTGTTGCCGTGAGTTGGAGCCCACTGTGCGTTGTTGAGTATTACTTCAATTTGTTCTCGATGAACTTTACGTTCTGAAAATTGCTCTGGAAATATTGTTCTTCTATTACGAATTAGTTCGTTGATTTCTGAGAGGTTGTAGCGCATTTTGTTTGGATTTTAGGACTTTAAGACTTTATGATATTAGGACGTTAGGACTTTAAGAGAGAATGATAAATGAGTGAATGTAAATGAGTGAATGACTTTTCTCGAAGTGAGATTTTAATTTCCCTCCTTAAGGAGGGATTAAGGGAGGTGATTTAATTTAATTTGTTTTGTCATCCCCCTCAATCCCCCTTCAAAGGGGAAGACTTCAATCTCACTTCGAATAATTATTTCTTTTCACTTTCAGTTTTCAACTCCATTTTAAATTTTCAATTTTCTGTTAGCTGTTTCTGATACATTTCTGCATATTGTTTATTTAATTCCATTAATGATTGATGAGTACCTGATTCAATAATTACACCTTTGTCGAGCACCAAAATATGATTGGCATTTCGAATAGTTGAAATTCGATGACTTACGATTATTGAAGTTCTATTCTTTGAGTCTTGGTTTAAATTCCTTAGTATAATTTCTTCTGTTTCAGTGTCAACTGCCGACAAACAATCGTCTAAAAGTAAGAATTTTGGATTCCGAATTATGGCTCTAGCAATACTTACACGTTGTTTTTGTCCGCCACTTAAATTCACACCACGTTCACCTAGTAAGGTTTCAAATTGATCTGGAAATTCTTTAATGTTGTGGTAAACATGCGTTTTTTTAGTCGCTTCAATTAAAACATCCAATTCAACTTTATCGTTTTTCAAGCCAAATTTTAAATTATTTGCAATTGAATCTGAAAATAAGAAAACATCTTGTGGAACAACTCCACTTTGCTCGCGGAAAGCATCTAAATTGATTTTTTTGATATCAATTCCATTTACTAAAATTTCGCCTGAATCACAGTCGTATTGACGCATCAGTAAGTTCAAAATTGTCGATTTCCCACTTCCTGTTTTACCAACAATTGCCAAAGTATCACCTTTGTTGATTTTAAAACTTAAATTTTCAATTGCCATAATTCCCGTATTGGGATAGGTGAATGTGACGTTTTTAAATTCTATTCTTCCATCAAAACTAAATTCTCCAGTTGTTGGGTTCGTGATTTCAGGTTCTGTTTGAAGGAATTCGTTGATACGTTTTTGAGAGGCTGCTGCGCGCTGATTGATAGAAGTCACCCAACCAATACTTGCAAATGGCCACGTTAAATTATTCACAAAGAAAATAAATGCAACTATATCGCCTGGAGTTATTTCACCACTTGGAACAGTAAAATCTTTAGATACGTTGGGAAATGTGTCGATAAGACTTAAGGTTATTGCTCCTGGATAAGTCATCAATCCCCCTAAGTAAATAGCAACCAGAGTACTTATTCCAATTAAAAATATAATCGTTGGCATAAACAAAGCGTTGATTAAGACCAATTTCATACTTTTCGATTTATACTCATTAGCTGAAGTTTCAAATTTGTCGTAAACTTCTTGATCGCGATTGTATGCTTTAATCACTCGAATTCCAGCAAAAGTTTCTTGTGCAATTGTTGACAGCCGTGATTGCTCTTGCTGAACTTGAGTACTAAGTAGATTCATTTTAGAAGAAACCCAATAAATCAAAAAAGACATTATTGGCAACGGAAGTAATACGAAAAACGTAAGTATTGGGCTGATTTTGACCATTTGAGTAACAATCATCGCAACCAAAACAATCAAGTTGATAGTATACATTATTCCAGGTCCGAGGTACATTCTAACTTGACTAACATCTTCTGAAATTCGATTCATCAAATCACCTGTCGCATTTCTTTTAAAAAAGGCTAAATCTAATTTCTGATAGTGAACGTAAATCTCATTTTTTAAGTCAAACTCGATCAAACGCGACATTACAATAATCGTTTGGCGCATTAAAAAAAGAAAAAATCCTTTTCCGATTGATAGTAAAATGTATACTCCTCCGATTTGAAGTGAAAGCCAAAGCGCATCGTTTACACTGTTTATAGAGGTGGTTCCCATTAGGTTATTAACCGTAGTTTTCACATACAAAGGCATTCGCACTCCAAAGTAATTACTAATAATCGTGAAAAGAATACCTAGCAAAAAATGCCATTTGTATTTGACAAAATATTTATTGAGGTATTGCAGTGACTTCATCGATTATTTTCTAATTTTGCGCTCGATTATTTGAGTTGCAAATGTAACCATTCAAATCTTAAGTTAACGAACGAAAAAGAAAACATGTCTGAAATTAAAATCCTTTCCGCATCCGAATTAACGGAAAATCCTGTTATCGGTCAAATGGCTAACATGGGTCACGAGCAAATACTTTTTTGCAACGACGAGGCAACTGGTTTAAAAGCAATCATCGCAGTTCACAATACAATCTTAGGTCCTGCGCTTGGCGGAACGAGAATTTGGGCTTACCAAAACGAAATGGAAGCTTTAAATGATGTGTTGCGTTTGTCTCGAGGAATGACTTATAAAAACGCAATTTCAGGATTGAATCTTGGCGGTGGAAAAGCTGTAATTATTGGGGATGCAAAAGCAATTAAATCAGAAGCACTTTTCAGAAGATTTGGAAAATTCGTTAACAGTTTAGCTGGAAAATATATTACTGCAGAAGATGTTGGCGTTTCTCCAATCGATATGAATTGGGTAAGTATGGAAACGAATCATGTTGTAGGTTTACCAGGAAAAAGTGGTGATCCATCTCCTGTAACTGCTTACGGTACATATATGGGAATGAAAGCTTGTGCGAAACATCAGTTTGGCTCAGATTCCTTAGAAGGTAAAAAAATCGCAGTGCAAGGTGTTGGTCACGTAGGTGAATATTTAGTGAAACATTTAACACAAGAGAATGCTCACGTTTATATCACAGACATCAATCAAGATGCATTGGTACGTGTTTCTAAAACATACGGAGCTCAAGTTGTTGGTTTAGATGAAATCTATGATGTTGATATGGATATTTATGCTCCATGTGCTCTAGGGGCAACGGTAAATGACGATACTTTAGAGCGTTTGAAATGTTCAATTATCGCAGGTGCTGCAAATAATCAATTAAAAGTTGAAGGACAACACGGGGTTGATGTAATGAAAAAAGGAATTATTTATGCTCCTGATTTTACGTTGAATGCTGGAGGTGTAATCAATTGTTTTTCAGAAGTTCAAGGGTTATCAGCTGAATGGGCTCACCAAAAAGCGGAGGATATTTACACAACTATTTTCAATATTGTAAAGCGTTCAAAAGACGAAAACATTCCTACTTATCAAATTGCAAATAGAATGGCTGAGGAGCGAATCGAATCTATCGGTCGTGTAAAATTACCTATGTAAACCAAAACATGTTAAACAGACGACATTTAAGGATTAAAGTCCTACAAATTCTTTATGCCTTTTTTCAGGCAGGTGAAAAAGATGTATTAAAAGCACAAAATGAGTTACTACATTCTGTTGAAAAGATGTATGACCTCTATTTGTATTTGTTGTTGACGCTTCCAGAAGTTAAAACAGCTGCAAATAACAAGATAGAAGAACGCAAACGCAAAATGCGACCAACAGCTGAGGATTTGAATCCAAATCTAAAGTTTGTTGAGAACGCATTGATTCAGCAATTGGAAGATTGTTCAGAATTACGTAAACTTTCTGAGAAACGAAAAGTTAATTGGATGGGCGTCGAGTCGCAAGAGATGTTTCGTAAAATGTATATCCAAATTATGGAAAGCGAAACGTTTTTTGAATTCATGAAAAATGGAAATGAAGGTTTCGATGAAGACAAAGCATTTGCTTTACAGTTATTTAAAATTGAAGTAGCAAATTCGGAGTTATTGATTAACTTCTTTGAAGAGAAAAGTATTTTTTGGCAAGACGATATAGATTTATGTTGTTCAATGGTACTTAAAACAATGAAATTAGCGAAAGAGGGACAAGCGTTTACAGTTTTACCACTTTACAAGCAAGATGACGATGAAAAAGAATTTATCGTTAATCTTGTGCGAAAAACTATTGAAATGGACAAAGAAAACGAAGCTTTGATCATGGAATTAGCACAAAACTGGGAATTGGATCGAATTGCAAAAATGGATATGTTCTTATTGAAAATGGGAATCACCGAATTGCAAGTTTGTTCAAGTATTCCAACAAAAGTTACATTAAATGAATACATTGAGATTTCTAAATTTTACAGCACACCAAAAAGTAATTTGTTTGTAAATGGAATTCTTGATAAAGCAATAGAAAAATTAACGAAAGAAAAGAAAATAATAAAAATTGGAAGAGGGCTTTTGAATTAAGAATGAAAAAATGAATTGCAAATTGGAAAATTACAAATTGCATATTATTAATTTTCATTCTCTAAATCAATTGATTTAAATTTCTTAAAGTCCTAATATCTTAAAGTCTTAAAATTCTAATGTCATAATATCCCTAAAAAAATGAAAAAAACATTCCTATTCAGTCTATTAGTTGCAGCGCTTACTTCTTGTGGAGAAGAGCAAAACATTAAAGTTGGACAAAAAACAACTATGGAGTTAAATCCAGTTTACAATGCTGGAAAAGTAATCAAAGGCGAAGTAATCAACGCAAAATTTAAAATCAAAAACACAGGAGATTATCCTTTGGTATTTGGTGAGGTACGTCCTTCATGCTCTTGTACGGTAGCAGACAAACCAACAGAACCCATTCAACCAGGAGAAACAGGAGAAATCATTGCTCAAGTTAAGACAGATAATTTAACGACAAGCAGAGTAAATAAATCAGTAACGATTATGACTAACACAGAACCAAATGTTACTGTTTTAGAAATTAAAGCAACAATAAAATAACAATTAATAAAAATCAAAATTATGGGCGGACAAGGTATGCAAAGCTTATTGATGCTAGGACTTATGGTTCTAGTATTCTATTTCTTTATGATAAGACCTCAGATGAAAAAGCAAAAAGAGCTTAAGAAATTCAGAGAAAATCTAAAGGTTGGTGATAAAATTGTAACGATTGGTGGAATTCATGGGAAAATTATGGAAGTTGCTGACACAACAGTTTTAATTCAAACGGAAGGTTCAAAATTTAGACTAGAAAAATCTGCAATTGCTCAAAGCACAGAGGATCAAATTGGAGTGAAGTAATTAGCTTTTCAATATTTAAAGAGACGTTCAATTAAGTTTGGACGTCTTTTTTTTGGGTGGAATTAAGAATTACATATCACCACCACCATCACCGCCTGATGATCTTGATTTATTACTTATCTCTATTTTACCAAATTTGTAGCTCGCAGAAACATAAACTCTTCGCGTAAGCCATTTGAATTCAGAGGTTTGATAAACACTTTCTCTATCAACTTCCATGAAAAATCCTTGTTTGTTGAAGATATCAGAAACCCTCGCCCCAACTGACCATTTTCCTTCTTTGAATTTTTTCTCAAAAGCTATGTCAATAGGGCCTTGGCGTTGTGCAATTCCTTGAACAGTTACTCTTGGACCGTTGTAAGTTACACTTAACTGAACTGTTGCTGTTTTTTTCCAAAATTCATAAGAAGTATTGAACTTCATGTTCATATTGAACCCTTGTCTGTTTGGTAAATCAGCCATGTTTGTGATGTACCAAATGTAATTTCCATTCCAAGAAAGTGTATTTCTCCATGATGGATTTGGTTTGTAAACCAGCACCAATTCATTTCCTAGGCTGTTCGTTTCACTAATGTTTCGGAAGGTAACAGCACTTGTATTGTTGTCGTAAAATTCTTTGAATCGTGTGATAACACCTGTATTTCTTCTGAAATAGGAACTTGCAGATAGATTAAATTTCTTTGACTCAAATGTATATGCTAAGTCGTAAGAATCAATAAATTCAGGATTCAAATAAGGATTTCCTCTTCTTAAGTTAAATGGATCGGAATAGCTTGTGAAAGGATTTAAATCAGCAGAAGAAGCTCTTGTAATACGTTTACTGTAACTGATGCTAATTTCAGATTTCGGAGTGAAAGCATAACGAATATGGGCAGAAGGAAATACTTTAAAGTAATCGTTTACAATGCGAATTGAATCGGAAAGTAAGTTAGGAATTTGATACGCTTGTTCTGCTCTCAAACCAGCTTGGTATTTGAACTTACCCAATTGCTGCCCCCAAATTCCATAGATTCCAAAAATTTGCTCATCGTATTGATAATCAAAGTTTGCCAAAGTATCTTGATAATAGGTATTTGTAAAATTGTCTAAAGTCTCTGAAAATGTATTTACGTTTTGATTGCGGAGAATTGCTTTTCCCCCCGTTTCAATTCTTGCATTAATTTTTGGCATTAAATAAGTGAAATCCAGTTGCAGGGTTGAAATGTTATTTTTCTCAACGTTAAACAATTGTTGTTTTTCAAAGGATTGAATTCCAGTGCTTGAGTCAGTAGGGTTGTAGAAATTGTTTTGATAAAAACCTTGGATTTTTTCTTTTCCAATCGATTGATTGGCATCAAAAATTAGATTCCCACGCTCGTCTTTCAAATCCCATTTATAGTTTAAATTAAAATCGAAGTTTTGTTGTTGCGAAGGATCATAAGAAGTTCGTTGCCAAAGTTGAGTTCGATTTAAATTTTCGTCATAGATATTATTCCATAAGTCTCCAGTTCGATCTCTAACGCCAATGTTTCCAGTTCCTGAAAATCCGATAGTATTTCTTGCTTTTAGATTGAAATCAGCCCCCAAACGAAAAGTATGTCCTGCGTTTAAATCAGTACCCGTGCGGCTTTGATCAACGATGTTTTGAGAACCATTTGTAAAGGTTTGTTTAATGTATGAAGTATTATTTCTATAACCGTCGAGGTAGCGGGCATTATAGGTTCCATAAACATTAAACCATGAATTTCTATAACTCAAAGATGCATTGCCCTCAGCAACATTTCCTCCTGTTAAGTCTCCTGATCCAAGATTGGTTGAAATTGCACCGTTAAAACCTTTTAATTTATTCTTTTTCAAAACGATATTGATAATACCTGAAGTTCCATCTGGGTCGTATTTTGCAGAAGGATTTGTAACAATTTCAATACGCTCAATTGATCCAGCTGGTAAAGCATCAAGCAGCGTTTTACCATTTCCGCCAGAAAGAGAACTTGGACGACCATCAATCAGAATTGTCACTGTTCCTTCTCCGCGAAGCATTACACGGCCATCTTGATCTACTTCAACGGAAGGTAAACGGTTCAAAATATCATTTGCCGTTCCACCTCTCACAGAAATATCCTCGGCAACGTTGTATACTTTTTTGTCAATTCCGGATTTCAAAACATCCATTTGACCAGTAACTTTTACTTCTTCAAGTTGTAAAGCCTTATCAGCTTCTAGTTTCACAGTACCAACATTATAGATTTTTGCGGTTCCTGAAACAGAGATATTTGAAATGATTTTACTTTGATAACCTGTCAATGATATCTTTAATAGGTATTTTTTGTAAGCAATATTTTCAAAATTAAATTTGCCTTCAACATCTGTAAAAACGCCACTTATAACAGAAGAATCTTTTACGTTTAAAAGTCGAATTGCGACATATTCAATTGGTTGGTTAGTTTTTTCATCGATGATTTTGCCAAAAATGCTTGCATCTCCTGGAGGAGCAGTTTTTTGAGATAAAACGACAAAACTTGTAATTAAAAAAAGTATAGGGAGTAGTAATTTCATATTCATTATAAAACCGCAAAAATACGAAACTGTTTAGTTAAGTAAATATAAACTTTTCTTATTATGAATTTCATTAACTTAAGTTAAGTTGATTTTTCTAGAATATAGAATAAACACAACTGAAAAGTTTGAGTCGCATGTCTATTTAAGATTGTTATCAAAAGTAAAAACTGTAATTATTCAGATATTGTGTTTTTAAAATTGAATGAACCATTTTAAGGATTTTATTCGTTAGAAATATTGAATTAAGCTTGTACCATGATCCTTTAGATTAAAGGAATATAATTGCTAATCTTCTATTCAAAAAAAGATTAGCAAAAAAAAATCGACCAAAAAATTACTTTGTCCAAATAGTTTCTTCGAAATGAGCGTTAGAGAAATTCTCACCGTTAATGGTTTGGTTTCCGATCAATCCTCCAAGAAAGCCAATCGATTCGCAATCTTGATTCAAAACTTCGGAAGCCATATCTGCTTGACTACACACGCCTGGGTCAAAAACATAAACCGTTTCCCCTTGAAAAGTATATTTGTCAACCTTGGCTTCTTCGCAGTTATAAGTTGTGTCGAAAGCTGTGATTTTATTCCAAATACAAGCAGGAGTTTCTCTCTCATCCTTTTCACAGGCAGCGAATAGGAGGGAAGTAATGGTGAGTAATCCAAAGAAATAGCGATTCATAGTAATGTTTTTTATAGAAACGTAAATTTTTAGGTGGAAGTGTGGTAAAGTTGGAATTTAAATCCTTCAAATTATAATTTCTCTATTAATAAAAATTTTTAAAAGATTTCCTTTGATACTGAAATTCCTATCAAAAATCAAGCATCAAAAGTCAAGAATTATCACGGAACAAACCTTCCATAACCAGCAACTCTAGGTTTCCAGTAATTGGAAGAATCGATTTCAACGATAGAAATTCCTTTGGAAGAACTTGCGTGAATCATCGTTTTTGGTTTTCCAAGCTCGCTAATGATGATGCCAACATGTGAAATTTCGGTTCCATTAGAGAAGAAAACTAAATCCCCAATTTGCGCGTCTCTTTCTTTGATTTTTTGCGCAGCTTCATATTGGTCCTTCGCTCTACGTGGCAATTTTACTCCCGCATTGTTCATTACATACGTTGTAAAACCACTACAATCAAATCCAGAAGGATTGTCACCTGCAGAAACGTAAGGAACACCTAATTGCTTCTTTGCAAAATCAATGATTTCGATACGTTCTTTTAGTGCAACTTTTGCAGAGGCATCGTACTTTATTTCAGGAGCTTTTGTGTCTTCCAACACATTGATTCCTTCAAATAAACTTGCGATTTTATTCGCTAATGAGTTAGCATCTTCTTGTTTTCCTTGGCGTTTTAAGTCGGAAACCCAACTTTCTAAATCAGTTCTCAAAGAGGATAACTCATTGTAATGTGCCTCAAAGATCAATTTTCCTTTGGCTGAAGATTTCACTTTAGACAACAAATCAAACGATTCATCAATTGCGTTTTTGTGACGTGAATTCCAAAATGGATCTTGCGCTAATTGAAGCGAACTGATGGCTTTGTAATACTTAGGAATTTGAGAAAAATCGTATTCTGGATTGTCTAAAAGTCGATTGGCTCTGCGGTAAACGATTCCGTAATGTTGTTGGTCATAAAGCATTTCCAATTTATCAAACGCTGGAACTTGAGCGAATAATGATTGTACATTCAATACGATTACAACAACAAAAATAAAACGCAAAAACCTCATAAATTAATTGTTGTATTTTTTTCCTTCACTTAGAACGATACATGATTTATTTACTAATCTAACAAGCACTTTATTGCCATAAATCTCAAATTCTGAATCAGGCATATTTGTGATTTCTTCCAATTTATTATTTACCACAGCACTCACGCCACCCATTAAGTTTTTAAAGGCAAAAACATTATTTTTTATTAAGTAACTAGTTGGAATATAGGTTGCAACGTCTTGTTTTTGACCGTTTGAATATGAAAATAAATAACTGTTTTCAGCCCAAATTGTCATATCATCTTTCACGTCCCAAAAAGTTGTAGAGAAGTTAGAAAGTTGCTTTTTCTCTTGGTTTCCGTAATGCCATAGGTTGCCATTTAAATCTTCGTAAATGATAAAACCTCGTCCTGATTTATATTTTTTAATTGGTAAGGATTCAATTTCTAAAAACTCACCTTTATCAAAAGCTATAAACGTTTGAGAATAAGGGTCTTTGTAACAAAAAACATCTGTTCCAATGTCAAAATTCATAATTTCTTCATTGAAAGTTCCGATTTCATATGTTTTCCCGTTCCAAAATGCGTGGTACGTGTTGCTATTATCTTTAAAAATTGCAATGTTTTCACCAATAGTAGTTGGCATTGCAAATTCACTGAAATAAGTTAAAACTGGGAAAATTTGTTTGTTCCAATAAACGCTTAAAGAGTTGTATCTTGAATCTTGATAAACGATAATACTGTCTTTCACAGCGAAATCTTTTGCAAACGTAGTTAAAGTTTGGAATTTTCCAGCGTCCCACATTTTTAAAGCTCCAGCAATTTTGAAAGCAAGTAAATGATCTGACACTTCGTATTGTACATTCAAAGCGGTAACATCTTTTCGTTCGACACCATCCCAAAGACGAAGATTTCCTCGTGTGTCAATGTAGGCAACTAATTCGTCACCAGCTTTATAACTTATAATTGGTTGAATTTCAATTTGTCGAAAAAAACCGTCTTGAAAAGAAACAAAAAAATTATTGAAATCTTTTGTTGGAGCAACTTGCGATATAAGTTGAGAAATGCTAAACAGCATTAGAAGAAAAGCACTGATTTTTTTCATTATTTCAAAATTAACCAAAATTTAGACCAAAAAGCAAAATCACCCATTGAATTATGTTTTCAACCAAACGTCACTTTTTTAAAAGTTATTTGAAAATCTAAACTAATTTTAGCGTTCCTAATTTTATAGAATGAAGAAAATAGTTTTAACGGGTTTGCTACTTTCCACAGGATTGGCAGTATTTTCCCAAAAAAAGATTGAATACAAGGAGTATGACCTTCCGAATGGTATTCACGTAATTTTACACCAAGAACCTTCAACGCCAATCGTTGCTGTATCTGTGTTGTATCACGTTGGTTCGAAAAATGAAATTCCAGAAAGAACGGGATTTGCACACTTTTTTGAGCATTTGTTATTCGAAGGTTCAGAAAATATTGGTCGTGGTGAATACAGCCAATTAGTGGAGAAAAATGGTGGAGCCTTGAATGCAAATACCTCTCAAGATAGAACTTTCTACTACGAATTATTACCTTCTAATCAATTGGAATTAGGTTTGTGGTTGGAAAGCGAACGTATGTTACACGCAAAAGTGGACATCAAAGGAATCGAAACACAAAGAAGCGTTGTAAAAGAAGAGAAAAGACAACGTGTTGACAACCAACCTTATGGTTCATTCTTTACTGAAATGTTTAAACGTGTGTTTACTACACATCCTTACAATTGGGCGCCAATCGGAAGTATGGAACATTTAGATGCAGCGCAAGAAGAAGATTACGTTAATTTCTACAAAGACTATTACGTACCTTCCAATGCAACGCTTTCAATTGCTGGAGATATTGATATCGATCAAACTAAAAAATGGATTGATAAGTATTTTGGTACAATTCCAACTGGTCAAGCAATCAATCTTTACAGAGATTTTATCGCGCAAAATGATGCTGATTTCGAGAAAAAATACGGAGTTGCTAAAGCTAAATTTGACGCTAAAGACTTTATGAATTCGAAAGATCCTGCAGCGAAAAAGTTAATTGCTACATACGCAGCGAAAAAAATCGAAATTAAAAGAACACAAAAAGACCAAACTGCTCTTAAAGGTGTAACGAAAGATATCATTTATGATAACATTCAGTTGCCAGCATTATTTATGGGTTACAAATTCCCAGAGCAAACGAGCGCTGACAGTTACGCATTAGAAATGTTAAACGAAGTTCTTTCAGGTGGAAGTAGTTCTCGTTTGAACAAAGCAGTTGTTGAGAAAAAAGAACTAGCAACATTTGCTTTCTCTTTCTATTACGGATTAGAAGATGCTGGTATTGGTATTTTCGCAGCGATTGGAGCAAGCGGCAAAACGTGTGATGAAATTCAAGCTGAGTTTGACACACAAATTGAATTGATTAAAAATGAATTAATTTCAGAAGAAGAATTTCAAAAAGTAAGAAACAAAATCGAGAATGATTTAGTAACTGCAAATGCTTCTGTTGCTGGAATAGCTGAAAATTTGGCTGATAATTATGTGTATTATGGTTCAGCAGACCGCACCAATAAAATGCTTGAAAATTATTCGAAAGTAACTCGTGAAGATATTCAACGAGTAGCAAAAAAATACTTGACTCAAGATGCACGCGTAATTCTTAACTATTTACCAAAAGAAAAATAAAACCCAATGAAAATGAAAAGTATCATCATAGCAGGTTTGTTGCTTAGTTCTGGATTACTTTCCGCACAAGTGGATCGTTCGCAGAAACCAGCTCCTGCACAAGCAAAGAAAATTAATATTAACGACTCTCAGATTTTTACAACTGCCAATGGCATCACTGTTATTTTATCTGAAGACCATAAATTACCACGCGTAACCTTTGAATTAAGTATGGGTTCTTCGCCTCGAATTGAAGGTGATAAAGCTGGTTTAGCAGATATGGCAGGTTCTTTAATTATGTCTGGAACAGCAAATCGTTCAAAAGACCTTCTTGATAAAGAAATCGATTACATTGGAGCAAATTTAAGTGCTGATAAATCTTCAATCTCTTTATCTTGTTTGAAAAAACACATAGACAAAGGTTTGACATTGATGTCAGATGTATTATTGAACGCAAATTTCCCTGAATCAGAATTTGAGCGTATCAAAAAACAAAATGAATCAGGTTTGATGTCCACAAAATCGGACGCTGGATCAATGGCACAAAATGCAACTGTAAAAGTAAACTTCCCAAATCATCCTTATGGTGAAGTAATGACAGAAGCAACATTGAACGCAATCAAACGCGAAGATGTAATGAATTTCTACAAAGCTAATTTCACTCCAAATGGAAGCTATTTAGTTGTTGTAGGAGACATCACTAGAGCTGAAACTGAAGCTATGGTTAATAAATACTTCGCTTCTTGGAATGGTGGTCCACGTTACACAAATCCTACAAATGATGGAAATTTCTCTAAAGGAAACCGTGTGATTTTCGTTAAAAAACCAGGAGCTGTTCAATCGGTTGTTTATGTTACTTTTCCAGTGAAAATGAGAACAGGCGACAAAAATCAGTTGGCTTTGAACGTTTTAAATGGAATTCTTGGTGGAGGAGGTTTTGGTACACGTTTGATGCAAAACTTACGTGAAGACAAAGCTTATACATATGGTTGTTATTCATCTATGAATGTTACAGAAGATGGTTCTTGGATGTCAGCAGGTGGTAACTTCAGAAATGCAGTAACAGATTCAGCGATTACTCAAATCTTAAAAGAGTTTGAAAAAATCACAAATGAATTAGTAACTGATGAAGAATTGAATTTGACGAAATCAGCAATGGCTGGAAATTTTGCACGTTCATTGGAAAGACCATCCACGATTGCACGTTTTGCTTTGAACATCAAAAAATATGGTTTACCAAATGATTATTACCAAACGTATTTACAAAAATTAGAAGCAGTTTCTAAAGAAGATGTTTTAACAATGGCACAACAATATTTTACTTCTAAAAACTGTAACATTATCGTTGTTGGAAACGAAGAAATTATTGAGAACTTGAAAAAGTTTGATGCGGATGGAAAAATCGAATTGTTGGATGCTTTTGGAAATGAAGTGAAAGAAGTGAAAAAAGCTGATATTCCAAAAGAGCAAGTGATTGAAAGATACATTTACACTGTTACTCAAACTAAAAATCAAAAAGAGTTGACGAAAAAATTGAAGAAAATCAAATCTTATGAACGTGTTATAGATATGACTTCTGCGGCTATTCCGATTCCTTTAAAAATGACTGATTATTGGATTGCATCTGTTACTGAGGCTCAAAAAATGGAAGGTCAAGGAATGGTTTTTCAAAAATCGTATTATGATGGAAAAACAGGTTTTACTTACAACATGCAAACGGGTAAAAAAGAGTTAACTGCTGACGAATTGGAATCAAAAAGAAAATCAAGTGGTTTATTTCCTGAAATGGGTTATGCTACAAATGGCACAAACTATGAATTGACAGGAATTGAAAATGTGGATGGTAAAGATTTTTACGTTATCAAAATCACTGATAAAGAATCACAATCATTTGACTATTACAACACGACAACTTTCTTGAAAGAACGTTCAGTTGCAATTACTAAAAATGGAGAAGAAACAGTTGAAACTTCTACAACGCTTGGAGATTACAAAGACGTTTCTGGAATTATGTTCCCACATTCAATTTCATTAACAGTAGGACAAATGAGTCTTGCAGGAAAAGTTTCAAAATTGGAAGTGAACGGAAAAATTGACTTGAAAGACTTCAAAGAATAAACGTAAGTTCACAATTATAAAGAAAGCTACTTGGGAAACTGAGTAGCTTTCTTTTGTTTAAAATCTTTCAATCACTTCACAAAAACCACTTCCTTATAAGGAATTCTAAAGCGTTCTCCCCAAATCCCTGCTTCTGTTCCTTTACCGACAGATATAATCATATTGATCTCGGCACCACGAGGTAAATTCAGTGCTTTTCTAACTCTTAATTTATCAAAGCCTTCCATTGGGCAAGATTCAAAACCTTCAGCTGCAATCGATAACATAAATGTTTGAGCAGCCAAAGCACATGATTTATGGACACTTACACGTTGGTCAGCTTTTCCTCCCATGCGCATGAATGGTTTACGTAATCCCATAAAAAAGCAAATGCTTCTTCTTACTAAAGTTAAAATCCCAAAAGGATCATTGCCATAAACGAGGCGCATTAGTTTGCCATAATAATCTAAACCACCTTTTTCAAGCTTAGATGGCTCACCTTTAATTTGACCTTTGATTTTTTCATAATTCCATTTCGCATGTTCTTTCCATTTGTCTTGACGAGTTACAAAAACCACCATTTGTTGAGCCGTTTTCGCAGCCGATTGACTTAAACAAAGTGGAACAAATTTCTTCAATTCATCTTCAGATTGAATCCAATAAAATTCCCATAATTGCATATTGCTACTATTTGGAGACAAAATTGCGCGTTCCAAACTTCGTTGTATAACTTCTTTTGGAACAGGTACGTTTGGGTCAAAATGACGATTAGATCTTCTTCTTTCTATTATGGCTTGAAATTCGTTTGAAAACATAGTTTTAATTTTTTACGAATTTAGAAAATTATTGAGGGCTAGATATGAATAATCAACTTTGGTTTAGAATTTTAGATTTCTTTTTGATTAACAAATAGAAAATTAAGTTTTGTAAATAAAAAAAGGCTCCTTTTGAGAGCCTTTATATTATGTTTTGAATTTCGATTAATAATAAATCGCTCTTCTAACTTTAGAAACGTATTTCGCTAAACGAATAACTTGTTTAGTGTAACCAAACTCATTATCATACCAAGCATATAAAACGACATTTTTACCATCTTTTGAAACGATAGAAGCGTTAGAATCGAAAACTGAACAACAAGTATTTCCGATAATGTCACTTGAAACTAACTCTGGGTCAAAAGAATAATAGATTTGATTTACCAATTCGCCATTCAATGCAGCATCTTTAATCAAAGCATTTACCTCTTCTATTGAAGTTGTGCTTGCCAATTCAAGACTTAAAATTGCCAAAGAACCATTTGGGGTTGGTACACGAACAGCGTTTGCAGTTAATTTATCTTTCAATTCTGGAATCACTTTCGTTACTGCATTTCCAGCACCTGTTGAAGTTATAACCATATTCACTGCCGCTGAACGTCCACGTCTTGGTTTTTTGTGCATGTTATCCAACAAGTTTTGGTCATTGGTGTAAGCATGAACTGTTTCAATATGACCTTTAACAACTCCATATTTATCATTGATTACTTTCAAAATAGGGGAGATGGCATTCGTTGTACAAGAAGCAGCTGAATAAATGGTTTCATTTTCAACATCTAAAGTTCCTTGATTGATACCATAAACCACATTTGGAATTTCTTTTCCAGGTGCAGTTAACAATACTTTTCCAGCTCCTTTTGCTTTTAAATGTCTTGACAAAGCTTCACGATTTGTGAAAACTCCAGTATTGTCAATGATTAAAGCATTATTGATTCCGTATTGTGTGTAATCGATATCTTCTGGATTCGAAGCGTCAATCATTTTTACAATTTGACCATTGATAATTAATGCTTTATTTTCTAAATCTTCAATTACAGAACCTTTGAATGCACCATGAACAGAGTCGTTACGTAACAAAGAAGCTCTTTTTACGATGTCGGCATCTGATGAACCACGAGTTACGATTGCACGTAAACGTAATTGTTGACCTTTACCAGCTTGTTTGATTAACTCACGAGCTGCTAAACGACCGATACGACCAAAACCGTATAAAACAACGTCTCTTGGTTCAATTTCTTGACCATTAGCTGAAGATAGATTTCCAATTTTTGCATTTAAGAAAGCTTGTTTTGATTCGAAGTTTGAACCTTCTGTCAACCATTCACTTGCTAATTTTCCAATATCCAATTTAGCTGAAGTAATTTCCATTGCAAGAATCAATTCTGCTAATTCACTTGTGGTGAATACGTCAATTGGACGATTAACTACTTTACCTGCATATTCGTGCAAGTTTAAAATTTCTGAAATTGTTACATCAGTTAAGTGATTTCTGAAAAGAACCAATTCGATTCCTTTATCGTAGAGCAAAGCTCCAACTTTACTTTGCAGTTTTACTGCTGCTCTTTCACGCTCAATGTGAGATTTGAGCTCTTTTTCATAGCCAACTACTGTTTCCATGCTTATTTGATTGATTAATTGATTGCGAATGTATAAAGCAAAAAAGGCTATCAGTTGCAGAACTGATAGCCTTTTTTTAATAATGTTATCCTAGGTAGGATTTTAGTAATTTGTTTCTCGATGTATGTCGAAGCCTTCTGATAGCCTTTTCTTTAATTTGACGAACGCGCTCACGTGTCAAATTAAATTTAGCACCAATTTCTTCCAACGTTAAACCGTGGTTCATTCCGATACCGAAAAATAAACGAATGATTTCTCTTTCTTTATCGGTCAAAGTACTCAAAGAACGTTCGATTTCTTTTTGTAATGACTCAGCCATTAAAGCGTGGTCTGTTTTTGGTGCATCGTTGTTTGCCATTACATCCATCAATGTACCACCGTCTTCATTTGTTGTAAGCGGTGCATCCATTGATACGTGACGTCCTGAAACGTTTAAACTTTCTTTAATTTTGTCTTCAGGAACTTCTAGCGCTTCCGCTAATTCTTCTGCTGAAGGTGGTCTTTCAAATTCTTGCTCTAAACGAGAGAACGCTTTGTTGATTTTGTTTAATGACCCAACTTGGTTCAAAGGTAAACGTACAATACGAGCTTGTTCTGCTAAAGCTTGCAAAATTGATTGACGAATCCACCAAACGGCGTAAGAGATAAATTTAAAACCTCTTGTTTCATCAAATTTCTGTGCTGCCTTAATCAATCCAAGATTTCCTTCGTTGATTAAATCGGGTAGGGTTAAACCCTGATTTTGGTACTGCTTAGCAACTGAAACGACGAAACGAAGATTTGCTCTTGTTAATTTCTCTAAAGCGCGTTGATCTCCGGCTTTAATCTTTCTTGCTAACTCTACTTCTTCCTCTGCTGTGATTAGTTCTTCACGACCAATATCTTGTAGATATTTATCAAGTGATTGACTTTCGCGATTGGTGATTGATTTGGTAATTTTTAACTGCCTCATTCTAGACTTTATCTCACTGTTAAATTAATAATAATTTCCCTAAAGAAACGGATGGCAAAGTAACGCCAAAAAAAACGATTACTAAAATTTTAGACCTATTTTTTTTCGTTTTTTTGAAGCTTTTGCAATTACCAAAAACTATGCCTTATTTACAATTATAAACCAAATCCAACAAAATCTCTCTTCCCGCTTTCCGACATAACCTCTAAAAGAATTCCGCGATTGATACCATTTAGTTTTGAAGTTAGTTGCTCTACAGTTTCGACAGGTTCGTTATTTACCTTCGTTATAATCGTGCCTTCCTTTAGACCAATCGATTTTAGTTTACCTGTACCGATGGAACTTACTTTAACTCCATAAGAAATGTTCAATTCTTTTTTCTCTTTAGCTGTCAATTCAGTAAATGTTGCTCCTAAAGCAAAATTTTTCTTTATTTCTTCTTTCGTCATTAACGTAGTTTCTCCGTCTTTGTTACGCAGCACGAGCTCTTTTACAACTTCTTCACCATCTTTTTTACGAATTGTTAACGAAACTTTGTCACCCGGACGTCTTTTTCCAATTTCTTCTTGTAAAGATGCTACTGAGTTAACGTCCTTATTTCCAATTTTTAAGATAACATCTCCATCTTTTAATCCTGCTTTGTCAGCGCTTCCGTCTTCAATCACTTTAGCAAGGAAAACTCCTTTGAGATTTGAAAGACTATTTTTTTCTTTGATTTCTTGTGTAATGTCAGCAATTTGAACACCTAAGTAACCGCGTTGAACGATACCGTAATCGATAAGGTCACGCATTACTTTCTCAACTAAATTCACAGGTACAGCGAATGAATAACCACTGTAACTTCCAGTTTGAGAAGCGATTGCAGTATTGATCCCAACTAATTCTCCACGTGTATTTACTAACGCACCACCACTATTACCTGGGTTTACAGCTGCATCAGTTTGAATAAATGATTCAATTGGAACAGCGTCTTTATTTGTTCTATCTCCCAAAAGGTTAATATTTCTTGCCTTTGCTGAAACAATTCCTGCTGTTACAGTTGACGTTAAGTTAAATGGATTTCCAACTGCTAATACCCATTCTCCGATTTTTAAATCGTCGCTATTTCCAAGTGGAATTGGTTGAAAACCTGAACCTTCAATTTTCAATACAGCAATATCTGTAGAGGGGTCAGCGCCAACAATTTTTGCTGAATATTTAGAGTTATCGTTTAGAATTACTTCAATTTCACTTGCGTCCTTCACAACGTGATTGTTCGTTACAATATATCCTTCAGATGAAATGATTACACCTGACCCAGCGCCTGACCCAAATTGTTTAAACTCGCGACCTCCAGCTCCTGGACCGTAGAAAAACTCTTGAAAAGGATCGCGTTGAAAGGTCGTTTGAACCACTTTTGTCGTAACGTGAACAACTGAATTAATTGTGTTTGCTGAAGCCTCTGTAAAATCAACAGAAGTTCCTGCAAGATTATAGCCAACTGGTTGTGCATTATAATAACGATTCCCATCAATTACTCTGTCAGAAAGTTTGTCTGTTGGGCGATTTAAAACAACAAATGTCGCTAATGGGAGCGTTCCTCCTAAAATTCCAATTCCGAAAACTTTTAAAAATCCTAGATAGTTCATAGTATTTAGTATTAAAATTCTGATGCAAGTTTACTATTTTCAGTGAATTGTTAAAATTTGGAGGGCGTTAAAGATTGTTAAGCTAAATCATAAGAAATCTTAATGGATGAAAGTCAGAAAAGTGATTTTAATTCAAAATTTCTAAGAAATTCTTTCTAATTCCAAATCCTTCTACCTTTGTCAAAAAAAAGTAAATGACTGATTCAAGAAAACACGTTGAAGTTTGTTTCACCCCTGGTGAATATCCCTATTATAAAGATGAATTTGAAATTGTTGTTGTAATCGACGTTTTGAGAGCAACTTCAGCTATTTGTGCTGCTTTTGATAATGGTATAAAATCAATCATTCCTGTTCCTACAGTTGAGGAAGCTTGGGAATATAAAAAGAAAGGTTATTTGGCTGGAGCTGAACGCAAAGGTCAAATTGTTGAAGGTTTTGATTTTGGAAATTCACCATTTTCTTATATGAAAGAAGAATTTCGTGGACAAGAAGTGGTGCTTACAACAACCAATGGAACGAAATCTTTAGACGTGGCAAAAGATGCTGAAATTGTGGTTGTTGGATCATTTTTAAATCTTCAAGTTTTAAGCGAATGGTTAGCCCAACAAGATAAAAACGTGTTGTGTTTGTGTTCGGGTTGGCAAGATAAATTCAATTTAGAAGACACCATTTGTGCAGGTGCAATTTCTGATTATTTGATTTCAACTGGGAATTTCACTTCAGATGAAGATTCATCAATCGCCGCAAAATATTTGTATCTGTCAGCAAAAGATAATTATTTTGGATATTTAAAATCTAGTTCACACAGAAGAAGATTAAAAAACTTAAATTTGAATGAGGATATTAAATATTGCTTAACACCCAATCAATCAAGCTCAATACCAATATTAAGAAATGGGAAACTGGTCAAATTATAGAAAAATAGTGCTTTTGGTTCCTTTCGTTTTGATTTACCTTCTCGGAAGTGGAACAAAGAAAACACAAGCAGTTCAATGGGGATTTTTTGGACATAAACGCATCAATCGAATCGCGGTTTTTACCTTGCCTCCTGAAATTTTTGGTTTTTATAAAGAGCATATTGAATTTCTAACTGACCACGCTGTTGATCCTGATAAACGTCGTTATGCCGTTGAAGGTGAAGCACAATGTCATTACATAGACTTAGATCATTACTACAAACCAGGACAAAATCCGTATGAAATTATGCCACGCAAGTGGAAAGATGCAGTTGCAAAATTTACAGAAGATACGCTTCAAGCTTATGGTATTGTACCTTGGCATATACAAGTGATGAAATTCAAATTACAACGTGCTTTTGAATCCAAAAATGTAGATTTAATATTAAAATATTCTGCTGAAATTGGACATTATATCGGTGATGCGCACGTTCCTTTACATACGACAGAAAACTATAACGGTCAAATGACTGGTCAACGTGGAATCCATGGTTTGTGGGAAAGCCGTTTGGTGGAAATCAATGCTGAAGATTACGACTATTTCGTTGGTAAAGTTCGCTATGTAAAGAACGTTTTGGACTTCGCTTGGGATGCTGTTGAAGCTTCACACAATGCCTTGGATTCTGTTTTAAGAATAGAAAAAGAGTTGACAAAGGAATTTCCTTCCGACAAAAAATATTCTTACGAACAACGAGGAAATGTAACAATTTCAACATATTCTAAAGAGTTTTGTGATGCTTACCACAATCGTATGAATGGAATGGTTGAAAGAAGATTACGAACTGCAATTTTAGCAGTTGGTTCTATTTGGTACACAGCTTGGGTGGATGCTGGACAACCTGATTTATCTAAGTTACAAGCAAAACAACCTTCACCTGAGTTGTTATTAGAATTTAAAGATTTAGACGCACATTTTCACAATGACCAACACAAAGGGAGAATTTGTGAGTAATTGCCTTAGTTTAATTTTTAATACCATTTTAAAGTAAGTTAAATATGTTCAAGGGCATTTTTCTAATTGTACTTTTAGGTTTACTTGTTGCTTGTAAAACGAGCAAAAATGCTGATTTAGGCACAACAAAAACTGAGTTGTACTCAATTGAATCTCGAAAAGACGTTTTATTTGATTCAACAAGAAATCGAAAAATACCGGTTATTATTTATCAACCAAAAGCAGATTTGAAATTGATAAAACCTTATTTTGTTGTCATCAGTCATGGATATGGTTTTAACGAAGGAAATCCTTATTTGGGTTATTCATTTATTGCTGAAAATTTAGCAAAAAAAGGATGCTTTGTGGTGAGTGTTCAACATGAACTTCCAAGTGATGATTTACTAGCAATGGAGGGCGATTTACGTGTTACTAGGAAACCAAATTGGGAAAAAGGAGTTCAAAATATACTTTTTGTAACGAACCATTTTAAAACAAAAGTTCCTTTATTATCAGAGAGCGATTTAGTTCTTATTGGTCACTCAAACGGTGGAGATATGTCCGTCTTATTTGCCGAAAAACACCCTGAGATGACACATAAAGTAATCACTTTAGACAATAGAAGAATGCCAATTCCACGTGTTTCAGAACCAAAATTTTATTCGCTTCGTTCTTGTGATCAACCTGCAGATGAAGGTGTTTTGCCAAGTTTAGAGGAACAAGAAAAATTAGGTCATATTATTTTACAAACCCCGATCAAGCACAATAATATGTGCAATGAAGCAACTCCAGAGGAAAGAGAATTGATTCTATCGTTTATAGAAAAGCAGTTGTTCGGAAAGTAAGTGTTTAACTCTTTGGATTACTTTTTTGATTTCTTTTCTTAAGATTTTAAAGAAAAGGAATAAACGATTAGGGATATTAAAAGAATTATTTCTAAGAAGTTTCCAATTATTCCAATAATTGCTTTAGCTAAGTTTCTATTAGTTTCTAAAAATCCAAGAATTAAACCTGCAATATTTACTCCAAAAGCAACCATAAAACTAACACCCAACCAGATTAAATTTTCTTTTGAGATACCTATCTTTTGCCAGAATATCCCAACTAAAAATGAGGGCGCTATAATACTTGAGGCAACAATTAGCATTCTAATTGACCAAAATACTTTATGACTTGGTTGACTGTTTTTGTCATCTAGAATTTCTGTTTGTTCCATTTAAGATGACTTACATGAATTACTCTTCAAAGGTTAAAAATAGAGTTAATTCAATTTCTAAAAAGTGAATATTAGTTAGAAATTGACGAATATAAAAATTCTTCATTCCGCCCAAGCCAAAATTTTAAGTTTTAATTTATTTGATTTAGGGCCATAAATGACAATATTCTCTGCATCATTGGTGGTTTGGTCGGTGAATCCCTCTGTTTCCCAAGAGCCTTTTGTGAATTTGAACTCCATCGGATAATTTACTTTTAATTGAATTGTTCGTTCAAAATCTGAAATTTTATGCATTTTCATTGCTGACGGTTCCCAATTTCCTAGGCTTTATTGATTGCCAACGATATAAACTTCATCTGTTTTGTTGGGAACAGTTAGGGTAATGGTTACTTCGTTTGGAATAGAATCAAGTGCGTAAGGTGTTCGCTCAATAAAATAAGACAAAGCCGTTAATCCATCTTGTAAAGCAGGCATAAATCCTTGCCAATGATTGTATTCTGGAAATAGTTTCGTTTGAACCTCAAATTTTTTAAAATCAGCTGTCGTATCTATAAAAGATTCAACTTTCCAATAAGCATCAGCCCAAGCTGTAGGAAATGTTTCTGGCTCATTGCATTGACTCAAATAAATAAATTTGTCAGTTTTAGCATTGTTAAAGTCATTGTTTATGAAATCGTCGGCAAGTCGTTGATTGTCATAGGCAAAGCTGGGCGAAATACATATATACCCTTTACATAAATCGGGATAATGAATTGCTTTATCAAGTACAAAAGAGGCACTTAATGAATGACCAATTAAATAGTTGACATCGGTTGTACGATAGTTTTTTCCAATAAAAGGCATCACTTCATCTTTAAAAAACAACCAGAAATTTTCTGCACTTGGTTTATCTGTTTGGTATTTTTCAAGAGGTACATTAATCGGTTTTGGTAAAAAATCACTTACACGGTTATATTCTGATTTTTCATAAGAAGGAGATGAAATACCTACCACAATGAACCTTTTACTCGGAAAAATGAAACTTAAATTAGAATGAACAAGGTCAAAGATCTCCCTGTTTTGAGCATCAAAAACATATACAACATCGAAGGAAACCAAATCTCTTTCTGCGTATTCAGCTGGTGTGTAGATATAAATAGGCCTTTTTTGATTTAGAAACTTAGACTTATAACTAATTTCTGAAAGATGTGCATTTTGCTGTGCGAAAGAGAAATATATCAAACTCAAAAACAAAGCAAGAAAAATATATTTCATAGTCAATTTCATTTTGTAAATGCTAAAACTATGAAAAAATCGTTGTTTAGAGGTTTATGATTTTGAATTTTGGTTTTATTAGTACAATAATGGTGTTCCATCCTTTTTCGAACTAATTATTTTAAATTAGTTTAATGTTTTTAAAGCTTAGAGGGTAAAAGTGGATTATTCAATAAAGTTTTATCCTTTACTTATATTTAGCGTTCTGATTTACGTTCAAATTTCTATTTTTACAAACATGTTAACCCAAACAGAAGAAAATTATTTAAAAGCCCTGCTGCATCTAACTTCAGATGGAAATGAGCCAGAAGTAACAGGTACCAATCAATTAGCGAAGTATTTAAACGTGCGTCCTGCTACAGCTAACGACATGCTCAAAAAACTCAAAGAAAAATTATTAGTTGAGCAAGAGAAATACGGTAAAATCACATTGACAGAAGAGGGGAGAAGCCGTGCCTTGTTAATTATTCGAAAACACCGTATTTGGGAAACCTTTCTTCATGACATTCTCCATTTTGAAGACGATGAAGTTCATGAAATTGCTGAACAATTGGAACACATCAAATCCGATAAGTTAATTGATCGCTTGGATGCCTTTTTAAATTTTCCTAAAGTAGATCCGCACGGAGCTGAAATTCCAGGGTCTTAATTCATTTTTAAATCACAAAAATTATGTTTTATAAAATTGTTATTGCTTTCATTGTTAGCAATTTATCTTTCGTTTGTTTTTCACAGCTTGATTTGAAGGAAATCATGAAAGGTCATGAATTTGTTGGCTATCTTCCCGATTATCAGCGTTGGTCTGCAAATGGAAAATCAATTTATTTTGAATGGAACAAAGACAAAGAGCCAGGGAATTCAACTTATTCTTATGATATAGTAACAGGAAAAGTTCAAAAAGTAGAGGTAAAGAATTACCCAACTTTAGTGAATTATGATGCTAAGCAAGGTTCATTTTTAGATCAATTTTATTCCACTGGAAATGCATTAATTGCTTATTCCAAAAAAACAAATACACAACAAGTGATTTTTCAGCATTACGATCAATTGTTTAATGTTCAGCGACTGAATGACCCAACCAAAATTGCTTTCCAAATGGGGCAAAATTTATTTATTTGGTCAGGAAAATCATTGCTGCAAATAACGAACTTTAAAAGTGGAGAAGCGCAAGAGGAAAAAACGGATTCCACTTTTTTAATGAAACAGCAAACTGAATTGTTTCAATACATTCAAGATAAAAACAAGAAAAATGAGTGGTATACAACTAAAGATAAACTCACTAGCTTTCCGTTTCCCAAAGAAAAATTTGTTGGAAATGGTTCCATTAGTGAATTACAAATTGATCCTTCAGGAGAGTATATTTCGTTTACTTCTTATCATTCAAGCAAAGAAAAATCTACAAGTGTCACTCAATTTATTACAGCTGATGGTTACACAAAAGAACAAAAAGCACGTTCGAAAGTTAGTCAAAATGAACCGAATCAAGAGTTGTATTTGTTTAATTTAGAGCGAGATACGTTGATTAAGATTGACTTTTCGCATTTGACAGGAATTAGAACAAAACCTACTTATCTTGCTGATGTTAATAATCCAAACTATGAGAAAGATCGTTCGCTTTTTGTTCATCCTTTAGTTTTTGCTAAAAATAGTTCGCAAGCTTTGTGCGACATTCGTAGTGCTGACAACAAAGACCGTTGGATTGTATTGGTAAATCTTGAAAAAGCAACCATTAAAGAAATCGAACATCAACACGATGAAGCTTGGATTGGCGGTCCTGGAATTGGTTCTTGGAATTCAGAAATTGGCACCTTGGATTGGTTGGAGGATGGAAAAACGTTCTATTTTCAATCCGAGAAAGATGGCTATTCTCACTTGTATTTATATGATTTAGTTGAAAACAAAAAATCGCAATTAACGAAAGGTAATTTTGAAATTCACGCGGTTCAATTGTCAGCTGATAAAAAAACATTCTACCTTACCAGTAATCAATCGCATCCTGGAAACCGAAATTTTTATCACTTTGAAATTGCCACAAAAAAAATGACTCCTATTTTGTCAGGTGATGGATATTTTGATGTTGCTATTTCTCCGGATGAAAAGTGCTTGGCTGTTCGTTTTTCTACAAGCAATCAACCTTGGGAAATTTATTTTACTAAAAATTCTCCAAAAGCAATTGAAGAGCAAAATCAACTCACTAATTCAACAACTGCTCCGTTCAATGCCTATAAATGGAGAAATCCATCTGTTATTACTTTCAATGGTTCGGACGGAATTCCTGTTTATGCCCGAATTTATGAACCTGAAGCATCGAAGAAAAATGGTGCTGCCGTTTTATTTGTTCACGGTGCAGGTTATTTACAAAACGCACATAAGTATTGGAGTCTTTATTTCAGGGAATATATGTTCCATAACTTATTAACAGATTTAGGCTATACTGTTCTAGATGTTGATTATCGTGCGAGTGAAGGCTATGGAAGAGCTTACCGCACAGCTATTTATCGTCATATGGGCGGTCGTGACTTACAAGATTTTGTCGATGCAAAAAAGTTCTTGGTTGAAAATCACAAAATAGACCCAAAACGCGTTGGAATTTATGGAGGTTCTTATGGTGGATTTATCACTTTGATGGGACTTTTCACCACGCCGGATGAATTTGCGTGTGGTGCGGCTTTACGTTCTGTAACGGATTGGGCACATTACAATCACGAATACACAAGTAATATTTTGAATTATCCGGAGACTGATCCAGAAGCTTATCGCAAAAGTTCACCTATCAATTTTGCTGAAAACCTGAAAAATTCCTTGTTGATTTTACACGGAATGGTGGATGATAACGTTCAATTTCAGGATGTTGTGCGACTTAATCAACGATTAATTGAATTGGGTAAAACCAATTGGGAAATGGCTGTTTATCCAATTGAACAACATAGCTTCACCGAAAGTTATTCTTGGTTCGATGAATACCGTCGGATATTGGAATTGTTTGAGAAGGAGTTGAAATAAGGAGGTATGCTTCAAAAAATCAGAAAGCATCAGCAAAATATAAGTCTTAATTATTGAATCCCCATAGTTAACCGAAATTGGCTATCGAATTGCTTCTGTCAACAACAGACTAAAGCCGAAGTTTCGCTTCGCTGCACTACGGTTTAGTCCTTATATGTTATCGGTTCTTTGTTTTCTGTTCATTTGGTTTGTTCTTGAATATTCCATTGTAAATTAAATAGCTTGCAACTCCGGCCAAAATAGTAGCAATTATGTCCCAAAAGTCAATTGGTTTTCCAAGCAAAGGTTGTAAAAGCTCAAAAACAATTACACTAAATGTCCCAAGTTTTATTAAGTAGTTTCCTCTTTTTGTGTCATTAGATAAAATTGCAATTAAGAAAAATATTGTCGGCAAAGTCCCAAATGTATTACCCAAAGTGTCGGCTATATGAAAGTCATTTATTTTATTATTGTAGATATATGGTCGATAAATAGGCCGTCCAACAAACTCGTATATGAATAAAGCAGAAATTCCAATTGCAAAATTGATTGTCTTGTATTTTGTAAATCTCCAATTTCTAAGTTCTTCTATAAAATTGTTTACTGTCATAAAACTATGTCACTTTATTGCAATCATTTTCGTTCTTTCATTACCCTTTTTCAAAATTCACTGTCTATCAGTAACTATGAGAAAATTTAAAGTCGGCACTTTTTACTTAAAGCTGTCACTCTACAATGCCTGCTAACGTTTTCTGGCTTGGCGAAGGTGGCGATTTTCACCACAAATGTGTCTGCGGAGCACTGAATCGCCACTTTTGCCAAACCCGTGTTGAACAAAAGCTTCGCTAGCCTGCATCGTGTTTTCATGACTTAAAAATAGGTAATTATCGTAAACGAAAGTCAACTTTAAAAATTTAGGTATGACTTTTAAGAAAGAAAATTACACGACAACCC
>JACCEA011768547.1_pt1 | contig 47004 bp, 47 predicted proteins | sample 7449851 | NCBI WGS metagenome assembly JACCEA01 (sample SAMN15323453, study PRJNA562643) | freshwater metagenome | isolation source: river surface water | place: USA:Blue River Watershed | collected 2017-08-18 | reverse complement strand
GTTATATGTTATATTTGATGTTATATGTTATATTTGATGTTATATGTTATATTTGATGTTATATGTTATATTTGATGTTATATGTTATATTTGATGTTATATGTTATGTTATATGTTATGTTATATGTTATGTTATATGTTATGTTATATGTTATGTTATATGTTATGTTATATGTTATGTTATATGTTATGTTATATGTTATGTTATATATTTTTTTTTAAATTTTACAATGAAACTAGAACAAAACCTTATCAAACAAAACTAAGATTTTGAGTAATCGGTCCAAAGAAACAGTATTGTTTCGGAAGCCCCATGAAAATGGGGCTTCCATCTGTAACAGGCAAATGAAAATAGTATATAAATCTTTGTAAATCATGTAAATAAATAAAAATAATAATAAATTAAACCAATTAGGTTTAAAAAGGAATCTAAATCCGTATAAATACTTTAGATTTAGAAATGAGTCAAAAAGAATGCATCGATAGCGTAGAGCCTAAACTCCTTAATAAGTTGCTGGATGCATTGTTATAAATTTATAAGATTGAACAAAAATTTTTAGTTATTGCTTAAATAGTAAATCAAATAAAGCAATAATAAAATTAAAAAAATCAACCCTATAGTTTCAGGACCTATGACCTTAACAATAGTTCGACGCATTACTTCAAAAGCGATAATTACGTCGACAACTTTATTACGAATTTTCTTAACGAATTTAAAGTTTCGAAAAGGATAATAAAATCCGTAATAAAGGATACCGCAAACGCATAAAATCCCGAAAAACCAAAATATGGCTTTAATAATCATTGATAATAAGAACCCCTTCTTCATGAAAAAATTAATATAAAAAAAAAAAGAGAAATTGTAGTTTAAAAAAAGTAGAATTTCGCGCGTGCTCCAGTTAGGTAAAATTATTCTAGAAACATCTATATAAAAACTATAGATTATAGAACAATTGATACCAAATATGAATGTTCCAGGAACCTATGTGCTGCTACTTCTCCTGGAACACCGATATAACCGTTTATTAAAAAAGGAACATGTCTCTCTAAACATTAAAGGTAGAGGTTTTAGAAAGTATTTTTTGGAAATTTGCTGATAAGAGGACTTGAACCTCCAAGGGATTTAATTCCCATTGCCACCTCAAGGCAACGTGTCTACCATTTCACCATATCAGCGACCCTTGAAAAGAAGTGTCAAATATAGTTCTATGGAATTACGCTTGAGAGGGGAGGAGGTACAAGACCTTATCATGTAATATTATCGACTATTACTTTTTTTTTGAAGTAGATTTAGACGAAATTGGCTTTTTAATAATTCTGTCTAAAATACCATCCAAATATTGATCCTCTGAAGTTACTAGAGAATTCAAATAATATTCGAAAATAACTTTCTTCTGAGATAATAAAGAAACCTCTTTAAACAACAATAAAGAATATAAATTTTCAATCATACGTTTAGCGAAAACTGCTAGATTCCAAGTATTAAATAATATAGATCTATTACGGAAACGTAATAAAGTACGAGAGTTTTCTTTTGCGATTCTATCTCTATTAGCAAAGAACGATGCTTTATGAGATTCCAAAGATTCTTTAATCATTTCCTGAACGCCGGCTACTGAAATTTTTAACTTAGAACTATTAATTCCATTATAACCAAAATAATAAATTAAAGAAAAACTAACAAACAACAAAAATTCATCATTTAACCAAATAACACTATTACTAAAAATAGAAATAGCGAATAAAACAGCTAAAACTTTAAAAGTTGAAGATGTTAAGTTTTTCAAAGACATAGCTCCAATAGAATTTGCTAGAGATTTAATGAATTCCATGATAACATATATAAAAATTATGTACCCTATTCTCAAATAGGATTATTTTAAAGCTTTTAAAACATCATTTGCTTGTTGAAATAACGCTGCAATATGAAGTGATTGAACGGTTTTCAATTGTTTTTCGCTAGTACGAAGTGCAGTTTCCCATAAAATTTCAGAGTTTTTAGAAACCTTTCTTCTTTGACTATTCATAGCTAACACATCTTTACGATCTAAGATTAACTTTTTGGATCTCGCTTTCATAACAGCCGAGATAGTAGGGAGAATGTATTTTAATACACAGATATAAAATACGAAAAATACTAATAAAAACCAATTAAATTGGTATAAATAAGTTGCAAAATCTAATTGAGGCATAACTTAAATAAAACAGAATTAAAAACTAATCAAATTATAAAAAATGAAACAAGACCTATCTATAAACCTCTCCAAAGACCCTCCTTCAGAAAGATCACTCGATACTTCGAGAGTATCGAGTGGCGGAAATATTTAAAATTTAGACAACACCACAATCCTACGAATTTTTTACTAAATTTAAATACTTTATAAAAAGTTTCCACTTTTTCTTAGTTCTATATCGTAATAATGATTTCATAGAGCAAAACTTATTAGTAATGCTTACAAACATATTAAGAGAATAACTATGAACAGGTCGTACAATAGTTCTAAAATGACTGTCTAAAGGACTAATACCTTCAGAAACTTTAACAGGCTTTAACAACTTTTGGTTTAATCGGAAAGAAGAATGCTTATTTTTAAAAAAATCATGATATAATCTAGTAGCATTTTGAAGAATCGAAAGTCCATAAAATCTAGAACGTATTCGATGCCCTCTTAACTTATAAACGACTCTAAAACGCAATCTACGCCCACTTTTAGTATATTTTATTCGAGAACGTCGACGTGCTCGCACTTTTTCAATTCTAGAAAGAAAACGTTGAGCTCGTTTATCTCCTCTAGCTCGCTTTAACTTTAATAGTTTTAATTTACGTCCAAAACGTCTACGTTTTCTTCTAAACCGCTTGTGTAACTTAAATAAAAATCTCTTAGTGTATTTTCCTAAAACCTTAGCAGGAAGAAAAACCTTCAATCCTGAAGTAGAAACTAGATAACCAGGCACTGTTTTTCGAGTCTTTCTTTTTCGGATATATCCATATGCCCAAAAATATTTCAAATAAGAAAGATATCTAAATTTATCTAAAGATCCAATAGTACGAAGAACCTTTCGATACCCAAAAAACCAATTAGAAAAAGCTGATTTTTTAAGAATACGTAATGATAAAAAATCAAATCTGTTTAAAATGTGAGCATTCTTTGGAAATTTTTCAATATTAGTATTTCTATAAAATACATTCTTCAATGGATACTCAGACATACATTTGAATCCCAAATCAACTAAAAAAGTTTTTGATTTAAATTGTTGAGAATCATCTACCCAATCAAAATTAGAAGGATAGTCTAAAATATACGAAGATACTATAGATTTTTTAGCATATTTAAAAAAAATAGTACGATTTAAAGTTTTGTCAAAAGAAGGTCGATCAGTAGAAAGATTAGTTAAATTCTGATAAACTGCCATTAAAAATAATTAACATTAAAAGTAACAAGAACTTTCAAAAAGTTCGAAAATATATAAAAACTGTTACATGAATAACTATGAAAAATTTCGGCTCGGTGGGACTTGAACCCACAATGTAACCGTTATGAGCGGTATGTTTTAACCAATTAGACTACAAGCCGATTAGAAATTTTCAATATACTATTTCATGCAGTATAATAATAAAAATTAGTTCCACTCCAAGGCTCCCTTTCTCCACTCATAGACAAACCCAATAGTTAAAATTATTAAAAAAAGAAACATAGATGAGATTCCAACATAAGAAATCTTATGAAGTGATAAAACCCAAGGAAATAAAAAAGAAATTTCCAAATCAAACACAATAAATAAAATCGCAACTAAGTAAAATCTGATATCAAAAGTGTTACGAGCATCATCAAAAGGTTCGAATCCACATTCGTATGAAGAAACCTTCTCTGGATCAGATTGTTGCTTTGCTAGAAAATACGATAATCCCAAAACTACACAAGACAATAAAAAGCTGACTACAATCAAAATAAAAATACTTAAATATTCAGATAACATTAACAAGGTTGAAATAAAGAAATATTAAAAACTAACAATATGTTAAAAGTACTTTAAAAAATTGAAATACTAGATTATATTACACTACAACAGAAACAAATTTCAAAAACTATAAAAAGTAGTAAGATTTTGAATAACTCTGCTTTTGGGCAGGAGTTTTGGAAGATAAGTTATGACGATTATTAGATTTCCAATATTTTAAAGTACGGCCATTTCCTACTGGAAAAAATCTTTTTGACAATGATTTAGTGGTCTTTAATTGGGTAAATTGTTTTTTTAAAGTCATATTTATATAAATAAAAATAATAAAAAAATCATTAAACAAGTTAGAATAAAATATCTAGAATTCTTATGATGCACATAATCCAAAAAGACATTTTCAAAACCTTTTAAAGTATGACTAATGGTTGGTAAAAGGATAATAAAAATTACAGTAGAAACTATAATTGTAGGAATATTAGGGACGTAAAAAGGAATCTCCATATAATACCATATAGAACTATTTCCATAGTTTTTAACGAAATTATATAAATAAAAAAAATAAATAGAGCCTAAAATCAAAAAGCTGGCAATTAAAAAATTTACTACTAAATGTTGGAACACTTTTCCTTTAGTAGAAGTTGATTTCGAAAAATTTAATTTAGTCATAGAATTTTATAAAACATTAATATTAAAAATATGGTAGAACTCGATATAGCTCCAAATCTTAAAACATCAAAAAATAAGTAGCCAAGGTTAAAAAACCTATAAAAACCATCTTAAATTTGAATATAAAAGATAATTGACCTAAATGAAATTCATCAAATTTCATATAATCTAAAGGTCGAAGTCTAAAAAAATCAAACGCATCTAATCCCAATAGAAAATGATAATAAAAACTTAAAAGGGAGATAAATACAAATATAGAAGAAATCCAAGAAGCATAAATACTAAATATGAAAGATGGAACATACAAAAAAGAGCAAAAAGAAAAAAAACTTAAACCTTGAATCTCAAAACAAGAATTGATTACGTAGAGCAATGAGATAAATAATACAAATCCCGAGACTCTAAAAAAAATAGACATGATAGAATTAAATTGTGGCTTATAAATAGTTAAATGAGGACTAACTAATCTAATTTCTAATTTGGACATAGTAATTTATAAATAAATAAAGGATCTAAATATTTAGAAAGAAATACAAATACAATTCTAAGGCTAACGCTAACGATCTACTTCTCCGAAAACAATATCTTGAGTTCCAATAATAGTTACAACATCAGCAATCATATGACCTTTGGTCATCCAATCTAATGACTGTAAATGTGAAAACCCTGGTGCTTTAATTCTGCATCTATATGGACGAGAAGTTCCATTAGAAACCAAGTAAACACCAAATTCACCCTTAGGAGCCTCTACACTTGTATAAGTTTCACCCTTAGGCACTGAAAAACCTTCACTATATAACTTAAAATGGTGAATTAAGCTTTCCATAGACTGCTTCATATCAACTCTAGACGGAGCAACAACTTTTTTATCTTCAGTCTTAAAAGACCCTTCAGGCATCTGATTTAAACACTGTATAATAATACGTAAACTTTGACGCATCTCTTCCATACGAATTAAATAACGATCAAAACAATCCCCATGAGATCCAACAGGAACATCAAATTCAACATTATTGTAAACTTCATAAGGTTGATGCTTACGTAAATCCCAGGAAACTCCAGAACCACGAAGCATTACACCACTAAAGCCCCAATGAATTGCTTGAGATGAAGTAACGACTCCAATATCGACTAATCGTTGTTTCCAAATACGATTGTCTGTTAAAAGTTCATCAATCTCGTCCAAACGAGAAGCGAATTGAGTTGCAAATTTATAAATATCATCACATAAACCTAAAGGCAAATCTTGAGAAACTCCTCCAGGACGAATATATGCTGCATGCATACGAGCCCCTGAGACTCTTTCATAAAATTCCATTAATTTCTCACGTTCTTCAAATGCCCATAAAAATGGAGTCATCGCACCAACATCTAGCGCGTGTGTAGTAACTGCCAGTAAATGATTTAAAATACGAGTAATTTCTGAAAATAAAACACGAATGTATTGCCCTCGCAAAGGAATACTACATCCTACTAAATTTTCAACAGCTAAAGAATAGGCATGCTCTTGTGCCATCATAGACACATAGTCCAAACGATCAAAATATGGTAACGCCTGTAAATAAGTTTTATATTCAATTAATTTTTCAGTACCACGATGTAATAAACCGATATGAGGATCTGCACGCTCAACTACTTCACCATCTAATTCTAAGACCAATCTAAGAACTCCATGAGCTGCAGGATGCTGAGGTCCAAAATTCATAGTGAAATTTTTCATCTCTTTTATATTTTTAGAAACATTTGAAATTGATGAATCTGAAATAGGGTTGGCTATTTGATTGTTTAGTGCCTGAGAAACACTTAAAGTAGAAAAGCTATTAAATCTAAAAAAATGCATACAATAAGATAATCAATTAATCGTAATAAAATTTCATAAAGTTTGGAAGTATATTCAAATAAAAGATTCAAAAAATTACTTACTTTTAAATCTATCAGAAGGTACAATCAAAGTTTCCCAAGGGCTGGTGAAATCGAAAGTACGATATTCTTGAGAAAGCTCAATCGGATCTTGAACTACTCGTTTTTTTTCGGAATCGTAACGAACCTCAACATATCCAGATAAAGGAAAATCTTTTCGTAAAGGATGTCCTTCAAATCCATAATCTGTTAATATTCTACGGAGATCTGGATGATCTACAAAGAATATACCAAACATATCCCAGACTTCTCTTTCAAACCAATTCGCAGCTCCAAATAATGAACATAAAGAATTGACGGGAGTCAGTTCGTCTACTTCAGTTTTTACTAAAATTCGAGAGTTAAAAGAATGACTCAACAAATTATAAACGACTTCAAATCTTTTAGTTCTTTCAGGATGATCTACCCCACAAATATCAACAAATCCTTTATATTGACAATTGGTGTGATCTCTTAAATAACGAACTAAAGGAATTAACTTATCAGAGTCACATTTTATAATTAATTGATTCTGAACAACAGAGACTTCATTTATAAATTTTGGCAAAGTTTTTACAATATTTTCAACATACTTGGAAATCATAAATTAAAATGCTTAAAGAATATTAACTTCACCAGCAGTTACTTAGTGAAGAATTTAAAAAATATTTAAATATCAATAAAGGTAGTATTTAAATTCAGAAGGGTGCATAACATTACTATTTATTCCTTCCAACCGAACAGGCTAGAAGGATAGTGCAAGTTTTATACAGTTTTAAAATTGATTAGAAAGTGAATAATAATAAGAAGATAACCATCAATGCAAAAAGACCTACAGCCTCAGTTAATGCGAATCCTAAAATTGCATAGCTAAATAATTGCTTCATTAAAGAAGGATTACGAGAGATAGAAGAAATTAAAGATGCGAAAACAGTTCCAATTCCTGCACCAACTCCTGCTAATCCGATAGTTGCTAAACCTGCTCCAATTAATTTTGCGCTTTGAGTATCCATAAAAACTCAGAATTTCAATAAAGGCCACGATACTTATTAAATTAAATAATAAATATTTTTAAATACATTATATTGTATTGTGAAATCCTCCATTAAAACAAAAGAAAGTAACATAAAATCATAAAAGATCTGGAAACTCTACGTCTAGACAATTCCGCTATAGTACCCTTACCCCTATTAAGGGAATACTATTATAGATAGAGGTTCCATATTAAGATTTATAAGAATAACTAACATATCATAAAACTACAATTAGAAATTTTTTGAAAGAATAACTACACTTTAAAACACCATGAAAGAAACTCAACTTCAAAGAGATAATCTTCTCTCCTCTCAAGTAAAAAAAGTTATGAATCATCCCAAGATATACTCCGGGCAAAAGATTCAAATAAAGATTCAACAATCTAAAAGAAAAGTACAAACTATAGTAGGACAGTGTCTTCAATTTAAGAAATCTTCATATAATAAGTCTATAACCATAGAATATAAATTATCAGGAGAATATGTAACACAAATAATCCCACTACAATGCCCCATTTTAAAATCAATTGAGGTATTATAAATTATTAAAATCCGTTGCGAGCGCAACGGATTTTAATAATCAGATTAAGCACTTAAGAAGTTAATAACTTTCTTAAATGAAGAGATATCTACTTCAAAAGGATAACTTAACTCTTTAGAAGGATGCATATACAAAACTGTTAAATCTGTCTCATTTACTAAAAGATTTTTTGAATTTTTCTTTAATAAAAATAAAACCTTTTTGAAGAAAGTATGAACTTCAACAGCATCCAAAAGTCTGTTAGGTAAATTAAAAGAAGAATCCAACTTGCAATCATTTAATTTCATTCTAGTTATAGAATTCTGCTTAAGGACTTGTCTTAAAATAGAACTACCTAATTCTTTTTTAAAAATAGGATTATTTAAAAACTGGGAAAATATTAAAAATAAGCTCATGGACTTTTTAAAAGAGATATAATTATTAAAGAGATTTTTAGAAACATCTTTCTTAGAGACTTCAACAATATCTCCAGAATTTAAAACAAAACTAGAAACAGTTACTTTCGCACCATTGACTAAGACATGACCATGATTTATCAACTGTCTACACGCAAAGACAGTTGTTGCTAAATTAGCTCGATACAAAACACTATCCAATCTGGATTCCAATAACGAGTATAAAAAGAATGCTTTGTAAGAATTACCCATAGATGATATACCTGTAGATAAGAACAATCGATTCTTTCTACACATATTTCTGAACTGTTTTAGTAATAAATTACCATAAAATTGTTGAAATAAATGTTTTAAACGGAACTGTGCTTCAAATTTAGTACGTCTCCAGGAAGGCTTTTTTCTTTTACGCTCTAAGATAAAGATTAAATCTAAAATTAATTGATCACGACTTTGAAATAGTTGTTGATTTTTACGTTTAATATATTTAAAAATACGGCTTTTTCTGTTTCGATCCATATACTTTTTAGGTATAGCTTTTAAGATCTTTTCTGCACGAGACAATAACTTCTTATGAGTTTTAGCAATATTACGTTTAGTAAAAATTTTACGCTTAGAACGGTAGCCCGCCTTTCTTAAAAGGTTCTTTTTTTCTTCAATTAATTGTAAAATAGCATTAAGTAAGAAAACTTTCTTTAAAACCTTAACATTTTTTTTACCATTCGACCAAAGATCTATATAGAATTGACGAATTCTTTTATATTTTGATAATGCTCGTTTTGTCATTTATTTTATTTAAATAGAATATTAGATATATTAAAACATACATAGATTATTTAGAGACATACTCGCTATCGGACTTGAACCGATAATCTCTGGCGAGAAACAGATTTTAAGTCTGTCGTGTCTACCAATTCCACCAAGCGAGTATTCGGACTTAATTACTTAAACCAATAATCAAACCTTGTCCTTAGTTTTGTCCTAGTTGCGGATAATGAGAATCGAACTCATGTCGCTTGCTTGGAAGGCAAATGATTTACCACTAATCTATATCCGCACACTAGTATTATACAATGTTACACTAAAACACTAATTTTTGTAGCAATTTTGAAGTCTCCGTAGGTAATAATGGATTCGAACCATTGACCTTCTCGGTGTAAACGAGACGCTCTGCCAACTGAGCTAATTACCTTAGACGGATATGATGGAATTGGTAGACATGTCAGATTTAGGTTCTGATGATTTATAATCATGAGGGTTCAAGTCCCTCTATCCGTAATTACAATAATGGATGGATGACTGAGTGGTCTAAAGTGCCAGTCTTGAAAACTGGTTTGTGAATAACAACATGGGTTCAAATCCCATTCCATCCAAGTCCTACATATAAATATAAAAAGCTATCTATTTCATGAAAAATACTTTATTTATGCATTATACTATAGAATTGAAATATAGAATAAGATATACTTTGCTATCAACTATTTTAACTTTAGGCATCTCATATTATTACATAGAGCCTATCCTGTCGATAATAGTCGAATCGTTTGACTGTAGTTTCATACTATATAAACCGTGGGAGCTGTTTATAACTTACTTGTGGATAGCATTCTATATAGCATCGATTGCCTTTTTAATAATGATACCTATACAAGTACTACTCTTTTACAGCAACGCTCTAACTTTTACTAGCAGTAGAAGATTATATACCTATTACATATCCTGGATTTTTTTATTAATCTTAATATTAATATTCCATCAAAGTTATATATTTCCTACCGTATTTGATTTTTTTATCACAGTTGGTAACTCTTCTGAGAATCTAATGTTCCAAGCTTCCGAACAAATTGCTTTAAATCTATCTATATTAGAATTTATAAAGATGTACATCAATACATTATTACCTTCTATTATATTAATGACATTAAGTTTCATCATCCAAATAAGAATAGGTCATTCTGTGGAAAATTTAAACGATCTTCTAAGATTCCGAAAAATAGTATACCTAATAATAGGAATATGTTTGACATTTATATGCCCTCCAGATGCAAGTGTCTTTATAATTTATTATATAATCTCATTACTTCTTTTAGAAGTTTCGATAATTAGAACTCTGTACATCAAAAATAAAAAAGCTCGTTTATCGAAATAATGTTACATTTGAATATAGTTTGAGTGTACTGGGATTTGAACCCAGGACCACTTGATTAAAAGTCAATTGCTCTACCTGCTGAGCTATACACTCAAACTAAGAAACTTTTCTTAGTTTAGAATCTAAATCTTGGCGGAAGAGGGATTTGAACCCCCGTACTCGGGTTATGATTCCGAAGTTCTAACCGACTAAACTATTCCGCCAAAGTAGTGATTATTTTTTTTTAGAACTGCTTACGGAAATAGACTTTTTTTTTTTTGAAATGGAATTCCAGAGAGGATGGTTATAATTATCAACTTCAGAAATTACAAGAAACGGTCTTTTTTTTAATACGATATTTGGCAAAAAAGTAGTAGACTTTGAAGAAAGTATATAAAAACTATTTAATATTTGAGGATGTAATAATGGTTTCATTTAATTTTAAACAAAATAATAATTTTTCTAACATAATACCTATTGTCTAGGCTGGAGTCGGAATTGAACCGACATTAATGGATTTGCAGTCCAGTACATTGCCGTTATGTTATCCAGCCTATAATTCAACGACCTTCTATCGCTCTGGAGATAATCGGAATCGAACCGATATATTATGCGTGCAAGGCATACGTTCTACCATTAAACTATACCCCCAGATTTCAAAGAAAATTCATCTATTCTCTATCAGAACCCCAGCCAATTTCTATATATCGAAGTCTTTCAAATTCGGCAACTACCTCATCCCACTCGAATGGTAGAAAGTCGAATGCTATCAAAAAAGAAGTAAGCAAAATTAACCAGGCTAATGAAAAAGGTAAGAAAACCTTCCACCCTAAGCTCATAAGCTGATCGTAACGGAATCGCGGAAACGCGACACGTACCCAAATAACAGAAATTACGACACAATTTAGTTTAATGGAAAACCAAACCCATCCAGGTACTAAATTTAAAATAGGAATGTCGATAGGAGGTAACCATCCTCCAAAGAAAAGTAACACACATAAAGTACTCATTAAAAAAATGTTCGCATATTCTCCTAAGAAAAATAAAGCAAATCCCATCGACGAATATTCAACATTATATCCTGCAACCAGTTCAGCTTCTGCTTCAGGTAAATCAAAAGGAGCTCGATTAGTTTCTGCCAATAGGGATACAAAAAACATTACAAATGATGGAAATAGAGGAAATAAGTACCATATAACTTTTTGACATTCTACTATTTCTCCTAAATTCAAACTACCTGTAATAACTACTACTGTTAAAAGAATCAAACCCATCGACACCTCATAACTCACCATCTGAGCAGCCGAACGCAAACCACCCAAAAAAGCGTATTTACTATTACTAGACCAACCAGAGATTAAAATTCCATACACCCCCAAGCTTGAAACTGCAAGAAGATACAAAACGCCTAAATTTAAATCAGCGAAAACTTTATCAGGTCCAAATGGAATAACTGCCCAGGTAATTAAGCTTAAGCTAAAAGTTAAAATAGGAGCAAATAAAAATAATGCAGGGTTAGCATTATTTGGAACGAGAGTTTCTTTTAATAATAATTTCAACCCATCTGCTAAAGGTTGTAAAAGTCCAAAAATACCGGTAACATTTGGTCCTCGACGTCTTTGCATGGAAGCAATAACTTTACGTTCTAATAAAGTTAAATAGGCTACAGCAATCAACAACGGGACAATCATTCCTAAAGATTTTAAGATATATTCAATAACAAACATCATAATTACATATATTTACAAATAGAGTATAAAATTTCAAATCAAGAAAGTTATTTATTTTTGTAAATAACTTTAACAGTACGTAATTCTACTAAACCAACTCCTGCGGGAGTCTTTAACTTAATAAAAGTAGACAATAAATCAAACCATTTATTTAATATAGTAGTATTATAATTGACAAAGTTTAACCAAGTAAAATTAAGTCCCAGATTCGAAACAGTCACCTCAAACTGCTCTCTAGATTTTTTATCCACGTGAGGTGATCTTAAAACTGTAAAGATTTTTGATTTTTTAGGCAATGAATAAAAGTTAGCTTTTTCGAAGAGAGAATTCCAAGGTTTACAATCAATGTGTGATTTAAGTATAATTTTCAAAGGTTGCAAATAAAAAGGATGAAAAGACTTATAAAGGAATCTAATAGAACTCATTGTTATTACTAAATTATATGATACAATTGTAAAAGATCCCTCCTTTGAAAGAAGGATCTTTTAATAAAATTAAAATAGACTTCTAACTAATACGTTTAGAAACAATACCAGCTCCTACAGTTCTACCACCCTCACGAATAGCAAAACGAAGACCTTCATTAATTGCAACAGAGACCATTAACTGAACTGTTACAGTAATATTATCTCCAGGCATTACCATAGTAGTACCTTCAGGTAAAATGACAGTACCAGTAACATCTGCAGTTCTAATGAAAAATTGAGGACGATAATTATCAAAGAAAGGAGTATGTCGACCTCCTTCTGCTTGAGTTAAAACATATAAACTAGCCTCAAACTTGCTGAATGGTTGAATACTTCCAGGTTTACATGCAACTTGACCTCTAACAACCTCTTCACGTTTAACACCTCTTAAAAGAATTCCCAAATTATCTCCAGCTTCACCAGAATCCAATAATTTATGGAACATTTCCAATCCAGTACAAGTAGTTTTCATGGTAGGACGAATTCCAACTAACTCAATCTCTTCACCTACTTTAATAATACCTTGCTCAACTCTTCCTGTAATAACAGTACCTCTTCCAGCGATGGAAAAAACATCTTCTACAGGCATTAAGAACGGTAATTCAGTAGGTCTGTTAGGTTGAGGTATATAGCTATCAACAGCCTCCATCAATTGTAATATTTTATTACGCCCTAATTCATCATTTTTACCCTCTAATGCTAGTAATGCAGACCCAGCAATGATTGGAATTTGATCTCCGGGAAAACCATAATGGGTTAAAAGCTCACGAGTTTCTAATTCAATTAGTTCTAAAATATCCATATCCTCTAATTGGTCAACCTTATTTAAAAAAACAACCAATGCAGGAACACCAACTTGACGAGCTAATAGAATATGTTCACGAGTTTGAGGCATTGGCCCATCTACAGCACTGACAACTAAAATTGCACCGTCCATTTGAGCTGCTCCTGTAATCATATTTTTAATATAATCTGCGTGACCTGGACAATCAATGTGTGCGTAATGACGATTTTTTGTTTCGTACTCTACATGGCTGGCATTAATTGTAATACCACGAGCCTTTTCTTCAGGAGCTTTATCGATTTGATCATACGCAGTGAAGTTTGCCAATCCAGCATTGCTAAGAACTTTAGTAATCGCAGCAGTTAGAGTAGTTTTACCGTGATCTACGTGACCAATGGTACCTATATTACAATGGGGTTTATTTCTTTCGAATTTAGCTTTAGACATTATTAAAAATAAAATTAATTATAAAAAGATTCTATATGACTTCAACATCAGATTTGAATTTAATATAGACGAATTCAGTAATTTTTTTTCAAAGACACCTACATAGAAATTAGTTCAATAATACTTCCTTAACTTCTAACAATATTAATCGTGCTGAGAGTTTACCACATCAGAAAGATAAATACTTACTAGGATAGAAAATACATAAGCCTGTAAAAATGCAATACCTAGCTCCAAACCGTTTAATGCAACTACAAGAGAGAAAACAACAGGAAACAATAATAATAAAACACCGTTAATCATGTTCCAAGCGAATCCTGCAAAAATGTGAATTAGTAAGTGTCCTGAAGTCATGTTAGCAATTAATCGAATTGCTAAGCTAAAAACTCTAAAAACATAAGACATTAACTCGATTAGAGGAATAAATGGAACTAACCACATAGGTGCTCCTGCAGGTAAAAAGAATTGAAATAAATAAGATCTATGAACCACAATACCAATAATTTGAATACCTATGAAAATTGCTAAAGCAAATCCTCCAGTAGTTGCGATATGACTAGTTACGGTAAATGCATATGGAATCATACCTAAGAAATTCAAAGCTAAAATCCATAAGAAAAATGATGCAATAACCGGGAAATAAAGGAATCCTGCTTCCCCAATATAAGTTTTTACAAGTTGATATAAAAAATCGTAAATAAATTCGAATAAATACTGAAGATATGAACGACGTGGTAAAAACTTTCCTAACTGCCAAGAATTGTTCATCTCAGAAGGCTTAATATTAAAAATAGTTACAAAAAAAAATAAATAGACTCCTAAAGCTAACAATAAGAAAATTGCAGTTTTAGAGAATATATAAAAGTAAGGATATAATTGAAATTGCTCAAAAGGAGAAAACATGATGTTTAATAATTAAGAAATAGCTAGAATTCAAAAAAATTATTTCTGATCGTTATAGAAACTTAATTTTAAGAATTCTATTTGTTAAAGTTGATTAAATCAACAACCAAGCTAATCTAGGTCTCTAGAAATGTCGAAAACTTCTCGACATTTCCAGAAAGCTAACATAACTATTGTTGTGATTGTTTGACGTATTCTACATAAGAAGTTAAATCTACTGCTTCAATAGCAATAGGCATGAATCCATGATTAGCACCACAAATCTCAGAGCATTGTCCATAGTAAACACCTGGACGCTTAATAAATAAAGAAGTTTGATTTAATCTACCAGGGCAAGCATCCATCTTGACCCCTAATGCAGGAACAGCCCAGCTGTGCAGGACATCAGTAGAAGTAACTAATACACGTACGTGAGTATTAGTAGGTAGAACAATACGATTATCAACCTCTAAAAGTCTTAACTGTCCAATTTGTAAATCATCTTCAGGAATCATATAGCTATCAAAACTGATAGGCTTATCGTAATCAGAATATTCATAGCTCCAATACCACTGATGACCAATAGCTTTGATAGTTACAGCAGGATCAACTACCTCATCCATAGCATATAATAATGCGAAAGAAGGGATTGCAACTGCTAAAAGGATAAAACTAGGAGCAATTGTCCAAACAATCTCTAACAAAGTCGCTTTAGAGTGATCGATCTCAACATTTACTTTCTTTTCTGCGACAGCTGCAGGGTTTAAATCGCTAAAACGCCATACCGCACGAGCTAGCATCCAAACAACAAATAGGATAATCGCAATCATGAAAGCTAATAAATCATTATGTAAGTTAATAATACCCTCCATCACAGGAGAAGCTGCATCTTGGAAATATAATTGCCATTTAGTAGCATATCCAGGTCCCATAGTCAAATAAAAAAAATTAATTTTTCAAAATTCTAAAAACAAGTAATGAATTTTAATAGTTTTAAAGGTATCTTAAAACACTTAAAATCCCTCCCTAGGACGGATTTGAACCGACGACCTCATGGTTAACAGCCATGCGCTCTACCTACTAAGCTACTAGAGAGTTGAAGATTTTATAAACTACATAGAACTATCCCTTACGGGATTTGAACCCGTGTTTCCGCCATGAAAGAGCGTTGTCCTGACCCCTAGACGAAAGGGACTTATTCTATAAAAGAATTGAAATATTTATTAAATATCCAGCAACCCTGATTGGAGTAAAAGGAATCGAACCTTTGCATGGCGGTACCAAAAACCGCCGCCTTACCACTTGGCTATACTCCATAGCTTTCCTGAAAAGGACTACACCTGTCGGGCGGAAAGATTTATATTAAGAATTACCCCACCAATAAACAGTGACAAACAAAAATAACCAAACTACGTCAACAAAGTGCCAATACCAAGCTCCAAATTCAAACCCTAAATGATGTTCTCTAGTGAAGTGATATTTTACTAATCGAGCTAAACAAACTGCTAAAAAAGTAGTACCAACTAAGACATGGAAACCGTGAAACCCAGTAGCCATATAAAAGATAGAACCATAAACACTATCCGAAATAGTGAAATCTGCATGGGCATACTCAAATCCTTGTAAGCCAGTAAAAATAATGGCTAAGACAATAGTTAAAACTAATCCTACAATTCCATCTTTTCTAATACCCTCACGGATAGCATGGTGTGACCAAGTTAAAGTAGCTCCAGAAGTTAAAAGAATTGCAGTATTTAATAAAGGAATACCCCAAGCATCGATAACTGCAATACCTTGAGGAGGCCACATACATCCGATTTCAATAGATGGTGCCAAGCTTGCATGAAAGAAACCCCAGAAGAAACCTAAAAATAACATTAATTCTGAGGAAATAAATAATACCATACCATAACGAAGACCTTGTTGAACTGCTTTAGTATGCTTACCTTCAAAGGTAGATTCACGAACAACATCTCTCCACCAAACATACATGGTAAAAATTAAAAGAGATAGACCTAAAACTGATAATAACCCTCCATAATTATAAGAGTGGAAATACATAACTAATCCAAAAGTAGTGCATAATGCTCCTAAACCTGCAAAAAAAGGCCAAGGACTTGGATCTACGATATGAAATGGATGACTAGGAACATGTTTGTGTTGCATATTTATAAATAATATATAATAAAAAGCTAAATTTTAAAAAGTTCTTAATTCTAGAATAGATTTCTAAGAATAATATTTCAAACAATCTAACGCATTTCTACGAGTTTGAAATATAATAGATTGACGTTTTAAATTTAAACGTTTATACATAGTCAAGACAATAGCACCAATCATTGCGACCAGTAAAACTAAACTAGAAATAATTACTGAAATAGAGTGATAGGTATAAAGCAATTCACCTATTAATTGAATATTGGATTTGTTATTAAATAAACTAATCCAAGAAACATATTCTGGTAATTCTAACGAAGGTTTTGAAGAAAAATCTGACTTCAAAACAGCCAACATTTGGATAAGTAAAACAAATCCGATAAAGCTACCTATGGGTAGAAATTTATAGAGATACTGACTCCATTCAATCATACGAATGTTAAGCATCATCACTACGAATAGGAACAATACTGCAATAGCACCTACATAAACCATTAGAAAAATTAATGCTAAAAATTCACTCTGTAATAGAATCAAGAGAACAGTTACATTACAAAACACTAACATTAAAAATAAAACAGAATGCACTGGATTTCTAACAGAAATAACAGATACAGCAAATACAATTGTCAAAAGACTAAATAAATAAAAAAATAAATTTTCCATAAAAATATGTTTCTAATGATTAACTAAATTATAAAGTCATAAAATGTAAAGAAGTTAATAAACTGAAAATGATAAAATCTTTTTTAAAAACTCTAAATAAACTATCTATAAGCAATTTCAGATTCGATGCATTTAGAAATTTCAACTTCCCACTTGTCCCCATTTTGCAACAATTTATCTTTATTATATAAAAGCTCTTCATGAGTTTCAGTAGCGAACTCAAAATTAGGACCTTCTACTATCGCATCTACAGGGCAAGCTTCTTGGCAAAAACCACAGTAAATACACTTAGTCATATCAATATCATAACGAGTAGTTTTTCTACTACCATCAAGACGAATTTCAGATTCAATAGTAATTGCTTGAGCAGGACAGATAGCCTCACAAAGTTTGCAAGCAATACAACGCTCCTCTCCAGTAGCATATCTACGAAGAACGTGCTCTCCTCTAAAACGAGGACTTAAGGGACCTTTTTCATAAGGATAATTTAAAGTTACCTTAGGCTCCCATAATGATTGAAAGGTTATATATAAACCACGAAGTAATTCAGTGACAAATAAAACTTTGGAAAAATTTTGAAACATAAAAGAGGATTTCATAGATTTCTAAAAATATTGATGTATTATTGTTTCAATAATGTTATAAAGTGAAATACCGATATGTTTTCTATTCTAGAATAGAAAACATATCGGTATTTCAAAAAATTAAAAAATTACCTACTTATTTTTTCATAGCTTTTAAAATAGTAGGACATTGTAACGGTAACTCCTCAAAAGTATGAGCAGGAGTAGGAGATGGCAACATCCATTCCAAAGTACGAGTATTCCACTCAGTAATTTGTAATTTAGTATGAGCTTGGCAAATTTCTTTCCAGCTATTTTCATCAAACTTAACTCCATCAGTTACAGTTCTATATAAAACATAGAAAAATACAACAACTCCTACAATAGTAATATAAGAACCGAAAGTAGCAACAGCATTCCACCCGCTATAAGCATCAGGATAATCCGGGATACGACGAGGCATACCTGCTAATCCTAAGAAATGCATTGGAAAGAAAGTAACGTTTACTCCAATGAAAGTTAACCAAAAATGAATTTGAGCTAAACCTTCAGGATACTGATATCCAGTCAATTTACCGATCCAGTAGTAAAATCCAGCATAAATACCAAAAACAGCTCCCATAGATAAAACATAATGAAAGTGCGCAACTACATAATAAGTATCATGTAATGCAATATCTAATCCTGCATTAGACAATACAATACCAGTTAATCCTCCCATAGTGAATAAAAATAAAAAACCTATTGCAAATAACATAGGAGTGACTAAAACAATTTGTCCATCCCACATAGTTGCAATCCAACTAAAAATTTTAATACCAGTAGGAATTGCAATAATCATAGTAGCAGCAGTAAAGTATGCACGAGTATCAACATCCAATCCGACAGTATACATATGGTGTGCCCAAACAACAAAACCTAAAATACCAATAGAAGCCATAGCATAAACCATACCTAAATAACCAAAAACAGGTTTATTAGAGAAAGTTGCGATAACTTGGCTAATTACTCCAAATGCAGGAAGAATTAAAATATATACTTCAGGATGACCAAAGAACCAAAACAAATGCTGATATAATACAGGATCTCCTCCTCCAGCAGGATCATAGAAGCTTGTATTAAAGTTACGATCAGTTAACAACATAGTAATAGCTGCAGCAAATACAGGTAAAGATAAGACCAATAAAAATGCAGTTACTAAAATAGACCATACATACAACGGCATTTTATGCATAGGCATACCAGGAGTACGCATATTAAAAATAGTAGTAATCAAATTAATGGATCCTACAATAGAAGAAGTACCTGATAAATGTAAGCTGAAAATTGCTAAATCTACAGAAGGACCTGAATGTGCCTGGATAGAGGATAAAGGAGGATAAACAGTCCAACCAGTACCAACTCCGACTTCGACTAATGCAGAAGCTAATAATAAAAATAAAGAAGGAGGTAATAACCAAAAGCTTAAGTTATTTAAACGAGGAAAAGCCATGTCTGGAGCTCCAATCAAAATAGGAACAAAAAAATTACCAAAACCTCCTAATAAAATAGGCATAATTACAAAGAACAACATTAATAATCCATGAGCAGTAATCATCACATTATAAAGTTGATAATTACCCATGAAAAATTGATTTCCAGGTTGGCCTAATTCTAAACGCATTAATAGAGACATAGAAGTAGCGATTAATCCTGAAAAAACTCCAAAAAATAAATATAAAATTCCAATTTCTTTATGATTGGTAGAATAGATCCACTTGCTCATCCAAATATAATTAATATAACAGTTTTAAACAACGAACGTTTAAAAATTCTAAAATAAAAACAGTTAATTAAGAACTTATCGAACTTTAAACATAGTTCTCCAAAATTTTCTTCTAGAAAATTGAACACCCTTTAGTGCAGAAGAACCGACCAAATATAAAAATAAACGAATACTTGAAGACGAGTCATCATTTGAAGGAATTGGATAACTGTAAAAAGAAGAGTACATATTGTTGCTATCAACGAGTCCTACTAAAGGAATACCTATATTAAAAGATTCTAAAATAGGATAGCTAATTAAATTAGGATTAATCAAAAAAATTGCATCAGGTAATGAATTTTTCAAGAACTTTTTACGAAACTTTAGTTTCTTACGAACTTTCAAATTTGATTTAATTTTCTTAAATACGAATGGATTTAGAGAAACACTCATGGAATTTATAAAAAAAATAACCTTATCATAATTACGTCGCTGAACTTTAGTAAGAGATTTATAAAAGTCGGTAGAATGTTGAAAATAATTTCGATAAACTTTAGCTCTTTTTTCTAAAATCTCTCTCCAATTTGATAAAGTTCCTCCTTCCCATCTAGTTTTAGAATAGCTATATTGGAAACTACTTTTAGAAATCCAATAAGTTAGTCTTTGTAAACTTCGAGAGTTCGAAAGAGTTACATAAAGCAACTTACCTCGTGAAGAAGTTAAAGTTTCAATAAACTTTAAAGCACGCTTTAGCAAGAATACTGTTTTTTCGAGGTCAAATACACAATAGTTTTTTCTAATACCATATAAGTACTGGAAAATCTTAGGAGTTGAATGTCTAGGAGAATGTCCAATATGAACATTCGATTCTAACAGTTGGCTAATTGTAAATTTAGTTAATTTGTCGGTACGAATCATTAATGAAAAACTTTAGTAGAAGTTATAGATTTTTGAAAAAGTGAGTCTTCAAAAATCTATAACTTGTTAAATCAGACTATGAATTTAATAAACACAAGATAAACTTAATTTGGATGCGATTAATAATAAATATGAGGGATGTGCTAAGAAAAAGACCAAAACAAAAATAGTAATCGAAGTAATTAAAGCTAAATCACGACTCATTGGAGAAAAGAATGGCCAGACTTTTTTAGTATCAAAATACATTAGTTTGATACAACGCAGATAATAAAATGCACTAACAGTACTTAAAAATACGGAAACTATAAATACAAAATGCATAGAATTTTGAATTAAGGCTGTGAATACATAATACTTACCGAAGAAACCCAATAAAGGAGGTACTCCCGCCATAGAGAATAAGCTAATCGCTAAAGAAATAGCAAGCAAAGGGTTTGCTTTATATAAAAAACCGAATTCTGATAGGTATTCAATTAAAGAGTCAGAATTGAAAGTCTTATGCTTTCTAAGAGATAAATATGCTGAAAAAAAGCATATCAAAGTAATAACATAAGAAATGCTATAAAAAAAGAATGACTGTAATCCTTCCAAAGTACCAGTACTTAAAGCCATTAATAAAAAACCTACATTCGCTATAGAACTATAAGCTAAAAAACGTCGGATGTTCTTTTGATAGATAGCTGAAAAACAACCAACTGCTAGTGATAAAATACTGCAGGCTATTAAAATGGGCTGCCAATAATTAAATAAATCAAAAAATCCTACATAGAAAATTCTAACAAATAAACCACCTATTGAAAATAAAGGAACTGTCGCAAATAATGAAGTTACTATCGCGGGAGAACCTTGATAAATATCTGGTACCCAAACATGGAAAGGTGCTGAGTAAAATTTAAATAATAACCCACCTAAAATAAAAATGACGCTTAATAATATACCACCCAAAGGATAATTTTGAGCCGATTCTAAATCACTAAAAAGTACTGAGATATCTGAAATAGTATATAATCCGGTCATGGCATAAAGAAAGGATAGTCCAAATAATAAGACTCCTGAAGAGAATGCTCCAAAAATAAAATACTTCAATCCTGCTTCGGTAGATTGTTCATTAGTTCGATTATATGAAGTAAGGATGTAGAAACTTAAAGACTGAAGTTCTAAATTTAAATAAATAGCGATTAAACTATTTGAGGAAATAAGAAATAGCATACCAACTAAAGATAACAAAACTAAAAGAACATACTCAAATGAGTTTACACGCTCCTTAGTAATATAATCTAAAGAATAAAATAAATTAACAAATACAAAAAACAAAGAAAATAATTTTAGAAGTTGAGTGAATGAATCTACCTTTAAAGAGGAGTAAAAAACTAAACTATCCAAATCCATACTAGAATAAACTAGTAAAAAACTAATAAATAATACGAATAGAGACAATCTTAAATGAGATTTAATTACTAAAGGGTAATGATATTCTACAGAAGTGCTATAAACAGAACCCAATAATATAAAAAATAATAACGCAGTAATAATGTAAACTTCTGGCAAAAAGTGAAAAACGTCTTCTAAACAAGAAAAAAAATTAATCATGTGAGACTAGAGTTTTAATTAAAAAAAAGAATTAGACTCCTAACGAGCTTAAAAAATCATAAAATTGAAATTCTACAGAAGGGAATAGTAGTAATTGTACTGAAGTATGTATTGAAGAGAAGAAATGATCCGGAAAAACCCCAGCGATGATAATAAAAAGAATTAGTGGTACAAATAATGCAAAATCCTTACGAGAAATATCATTGAAAAATTGAATATAAGATAAATTTAAATTTCCAAAAATCATACGATTAAAAAACCATAAAGAATAGCAAGCTCCTAAAACTACGGTAATACCGGCTATAACAGTGACCCACATATTTTGATAAAAAGAACCTAATAATATCAAAAACTCACCTACAAAGCTACTAGTACCAGGAAGTCCCATATTAGCCAAAGTGAGTATGAAGAATATAGTAGAAAAGATAGGCATAATTTGAACGAGTCCTCCGTAATATTTTAAAATACGAGTTTTGTGATTAGAATAAAGAGATCCAATACCTAAAAATAAACCTCCAGAAACAATACCATGGCTCAACATCAAAAAAATAGAACCTTCTATTGCAGGTAAATTCATAGAAAAAATACCTAAAACTACTAAATTCATGTGGGCGACAGATGAATATGCAATAATACGTTTCATATCTGTTTGACGTAAAGTAGTTAAAGAGGTATAAATAATTGCTAATATACATAAAGTATATACTAAAGGATTGTAATAAGAAACCGCATCAGGTAGTAAAGGTAGAGTAAATCTTAAAAAACCATAACCCCCTAATTTTAATAAAATACCAGCTAATAATACGGATCCAGCAGTAGGAGCCTCAACGTGAGCTTCAGGTAACCAGATGTGGAATGGGAACATTGGAATTTTTACAGCGAAAGATGCAAAAAATGCAATCCAAAGTAAATATTGATAAGAAACTGACCAATCTGCTGACCAAAGTAGATAAATATCAGACGATCCTACAAAATAATACATACTCAAAATACCTACAAGCATTAATAAAGAACCTAATAAAGTGTATAAAAATAACAAATAAGCAGCGTATATTTTTCGTTCACGAGATCCCCAAACACCTATAAATAAAAACATAGGAATTAAAACACTTTCAAAAAATATGTAAAAAAATACAATATCTAAGAATGAAAATACTGCAATTAATAAACTTTCTAAAATTAAAAAGGAAATTAGATACTCTTTTACGTTCACTTTAATTTGATCCCAGTTTACTAAAAAACAAAAAGGAAATAAAAAAGTAGTTAACAAAATAAACAATAGGGATAAACCATCAACACCAACTAAACAAGAAACGTCTAAGAAAAATGGTAAATTTAAAACGAAAACATTTTGAAAACAGATCTGAAATGGATCAAAAAAAATCCATAACAACACAGTTATACAAAATACGATTAAAGAAGTTACTAAAGCAATTTTTTGTAAAACATATTCTTTAGATTCATCAACGAACAAGCAAATAACGCCACCTAAAAGAGGCAATAATAAAATGCTGGCTAAAAGATTGGTTCCTGAAAAAAATTCGAACATCGGCATAAGAAGATTTTAAAGTACAAAATAGAAGTAATCAATTCTAAGCTAAGCTATATAAACTAACAAAAGATAATATCTTTTAAAAAATAAAAGTACTTAGGAGTAAATAAAAAATAAAACAGAGGATAAGAAAATAACAACAAAGTAAGCTCTGTCCCCAATCCATTGAAAACCAAATAAAAATAACAATAATAAAGCTAAACCAGAGATCATTACAAAAATAGCATGATGAATCCAACCGGATTGAGCGCTGCTAAATTTCTTACTTAACTTATCTACGAGCTTTGAAATTCCATAAGGACCAAACATTTCGATATATCCTTTATCTAAAAGCTTGAAAGATATCTCCGATCCAAATTTAAAGGAAGGAACTCCGATATACTGATTATAAACATGATCGAAATACCATTTTTGATTAAAAAAAGTATATAAAACACGGCCAATTTTAGAAATTTTTAAAGCATATAATACTTCTTGATAAAGCCCATAAAAAATATACCCTAACAAAGTTCCTAGAAAACTAAAAACCACAGGAATAATTTTGACACTGAATGGTATAAACTCGGCATCTAACAAATCTAAAGAATCAGGCATTATAAAGAAAGCATTTCCCCAAAATTGAGTTCCGCCTCCTAAAAACATATCTCTCCAAAGATAACCTAGAAATATACTAGGAATTGCTAAGATTGCTAATGGTAATGCCATTTTGATAGGAGCATCATGAATGTGACTAATAATGCTTTTAGTAGAATTAGTCTTTGATAAAAATGTTAAATATAACAATCTGATAGAATAAAATGAAGTTAAACATGCTGCTAAGCTACCCAACCAAAATGAAAAATGTCCATGAATAGTATAAGAGGCGTATGAAAGTTCTAACACAAAATCCTTAGAATAAAAACCAGTCATAAATGGCATACCCATTAAAGAAAAGGATCCAATCATAATCATAACATACGAAAATGGTAATAACTGATAAAATCCTCCCATCTTACGCATATCTTGCTCATCTGCAATAGCATGAATAATACTACCAGCACTTAAAAACAATAAAGCTTTAAAAAAAGCGTGATTTGCTAAATGATATAGACTAACTTGGTACCCTGAAACCCCACAGACAAAAACCATATAACCTAACTGACTACAAGTAGAATAAGCAATTACTTTTTTTAAATCATTCTGAAAAACTCCTACAGTCGCTGCAAAAAAACAAGTCATCGCTCCTATAAAAGTAACTACTAAAAGGGCGGTAGGTGACATCTCAAATAAAATAGAACATCTTAAAATTAGAAATACTCCAGCAGTAACCATAGTAGCGGCGTGAATTAAAGCGGATACAGGAGTAGGACCTTCCATTGCATCAGGCAACCAAGTATGTAAACCAATCTGAGCAGATTTACCAACAGAACCAATAAATAAAAATAAACAAATAACAGTATATACTGAAAAATTAAAATCAAAAAAAGAAATGGTATCAGACATCCAATATAGAGAAGAGGCAAATAAACTAGAAAAGTCTAAAGTACCGGTAAGTAAATAGATTAAGAATAATCCTAAACATAAACCCAAATCTCCAACACGGTTAACAATCATAGCCTTCATAGCGGATTTATTTGCTTGCAATCGCAAGAACCAAAAGTTAATTAATAAATAAGAACATAAACCAACACCTTCCCACCCAACGAACAATTGAATAAAGTTATCACCTGTTACTAGAATTAACATAAAAAATGTAAATAAAGATAAATATGACATAAATCTAGGAAGATGAGGATCTGAACCCATATATTCTGAAGCATAAAGATGAACCAAGAAAGATACCGAAGTAACAACAATTAACATAGTCGCAGTTAGAGAATCAAATAAAAAACCCCATTGAATCTCAAACATGTCAGAATTAACCCAATCTAAACATTTAATGTAACAAGGAGATTGCATTAAAGAAACTTCGTAAAAAATAAATAACGCTAGGAAAAAGGTAATACCCATATTCATAATAGTTAGCCAAGCGCTACCCTTAGTACCCAAAAACGCACCAAATAAAGAAAGTGACAAAAAGCTAATTAAGGGAAAACTTAAAATAGTTAAATACATATACTTTAAATAATAAAAATTTCGAATATATAAAACAACTTAAACATTCAAAGATATCTAGCCTTTTAAAGCGTGGATAGTTTCGACTTGAATACTTTTAGTAACTCTAAAATATATCACTAAAATTGCAAGACCAATAGCTGATTCAGAAGCCGCAATAGTTAAAACAAACAATGCAAAAACATAACCAATAGAATCATCCAGGTAAACTGACGAAGTAATTAAGTTTAAGTTCACAGCCAATAAAATTAATTCAACAGACATTAAGATAACAATAATATTTTTTCTATTTAAAAAAATACCACTGAGTCCAACTAAAAACAAAACAACGGGCAATTGAAGAACATCTAAAAAACTTAAAGTCATAGAAATAGTAAATTAAATAATAATAAATTGAAAATATTTTAAAACTATAGCTAATAGTTAAGATAACTTTCAGAAACTGGAAACGACTATCTAAATAAAAATTAAAACTCTAAAAACATTTACTCTAATAGAAACAAAAGCTTCTGAAAAAAAATTCTAAAAAATTGAGCCAGGGTAGACTTGAACTACCGACTTTACGCTTATCAGGCGTATACTCTAACCAACTGAGTTACAGGCTCTCAAATATCGAAATTATTTATAAAACATCTGCGCTTGGAAAGACTCGAACTTTCAACCTCCAGATTCGTAGTCTGATACTCTATCCAATTAAGCTACAAGCGCTGAAAAAGCATTTGAAATCTTACACTTCTTAGTAAATTTAGGAGAGAATGGGATTCGAACCCACGATACGTAATGTATGCTGGTTTAGCAAACCAGTGCCTTAGACCACTCGACCATCTCTCCTTTGCTAAGAAATTGCTTCCAGCAGGACTTGAACCTGCATGAGTTAATACTCAAAGGATTTTGAGTCCATCATGTCTACCAATTCCATCATAGAAGCTTCCTCCCTTAATGAGGGGAATTTAAAAAATACGGAAAATTGTTAAAATCTTAGGGCGAATAACGGGACTTGAACCCGTGACTTTCAGAATCACAATCTGACACTCTAACCTACTGAGTTATATTCGCCTCAAACTTCAATTTGGAAAATAGAATATTACTTACGAGGTCTATGAGACTTTCTACATCCATTATGTGGAAATTTAGTTAGGTCTACTACTCCTAAAATTCGAATTCTTTTAACCTGGAAAGGTTTTACGACACTTTTACGCTTTCTACCAATACCATTGTATCTTACAAAGACATACTTAATTTTAGAATCTTTTGCAAACTCTGCTAAATGCTCACCTACGGAACGTGCAGGATAAGGTTTAGATCTCATTGCTTTTTTAAAGGCTCCATTTTGAACAGAACCTCCAGAACATCTAGATAAAACATTTCCAAATTTATCTGATAAATTTGCAATAGTATTACTAGGGCTAGAATATACATTCAAATATGCAATTGATTTAAAGGTAGTAAAATAGTATGAAAGGATAAAATTAGACAACAAATCAGATTTCCAACGAATATATCTTACTCTTTTTCGTAATCTACGCTTTCTAAAGAATCGTCCTAGAAACTTCTGTGCACGGGTTTTAGGAGGTTTAGGTGTAAACTTATTAAAATGTTTACGACCACGTTTTTTTTCGAATTTTAAATTAGTGGTTTTTAAAACAGGTTTTAATTTTGACGCCTTTATAGGAGGAACTTTTTTAACAGTTTTATTTAATCGCTTTTTTAACCCTAACTTTGATTTATTTTTCAAAACTTTAGAAAAAGGTTCATTTAATAATCGACTTAAACGATTTTTAAAAAATTTAGTCTTTGTTTTGGTTTTACGATAAAATTTGTGGATGGAGGTTTTTGAAGAAGATCTATATTTTTGTTTATTACTCTTTTTAAATTTTAAGATTCGAAATCTTTTATTTTTTGAAAGTCTCCATAACAATAATAAAAAAAGATTTCTACCTAAAGAATGAGACTGATAAGAATTAGTAAAAACTGATCTAGAAGTTATATATGAAGATATACGAGATCCTGAAGCTTTCATGTATTTTAGAAATCTAGGTTTTTTACGTTTTAAGTTAGTATTACTCGAAACTAAAGAAGATAATCGTGAAAAAACATTTTTTTTTATTTGTTTTCTATTTGACTTTTTGAATAATGGATAAAGTTGTCTAAAAAGCTTTATTAATTTTAAACGAAATAATTTAAGTCTTAAAGTAGACTTTAAAGATTCTAAGGATTTATCAGCTAACATATTAAAGAATATAAATAATAAAAGAATTCTAAAAAACAAAATATTAATAATATTTAAAATTTTTTAGTAGAAAATAGGGTATGAAACATTTATCCAATTTGAAAAGTTTAAATTATTGCTTAGAAGCATAACGTTTAAACTTTCTAGAGGTTTTTGCATTTGTTCTAGTACGTTGACCTCGTACAGGCAATCCAGATTTTAAACGATTCCCTCTATTGCAATGGCTGGAAACCAAAGCATTAATATCGTATTGTAATTTTTTACGAAGTTCTCCTTCAATTAATAAATTACTCTCAATTAACTTTCTAAGACCATCTATTTGCTTTTGAGCTAATAGACGAATGGGACATAATGAGTTTATTCCTAATTCTAAACACAATTTAGAGGCTTGCGGTAGACCTATGCCATAAATACCGGTTAATGCTTTTAAGACTGGAGTAGTATCTGATAAGTTTAAACCAAAAAATCGCATATGCTAATAAAACTATTTTTAAAAGGATTTGTTGAAGAATTTTGTTTTGAGTAATTCACAAGAAATTGCTTTTATTTTTTCTTTTTGCCCTCTTTCTGAATCCAGACTCTATCCGGGGATCTTACACCTTTACCTTTGTAAGGATCAGGTCTTCTTAACGAATATAATTTATAAACTAATTGAGAGAGAACTTTAGAATTATGACTACGTATTAATAAATTAGTAGGAGTAACAAATTTAACAGAAACACCTACTGGAATTTCTTCACGGACTTCATGGCTAAAACCTAATCTAAACAAAAGATTATTATATTGGGAAGATCCTCGAAAACCTAATCCAACAAGTTCCAAAGTTTTCAAAAAACCTTGAGAAACTCCAATAACGGATTGATTTACAAGGCTACGGTAAGTACCCCAATTACTAGAATTACAGGAATTATCAACGAAAGTTGGAGATACATGAAGAGAATTTTTAAACGAGATGTCATTCAATTTTAAAAGAAAACTAGGTACGGATTTTAATTGAAGTGCTCCTGTTTTACCTTTAAAAATGTAACGATTTTCACTAAAATCATGAAAAATAGATATATTATTTGGCAAAGAAACTGGCAATTTACCTATATTAGATTTGATCATAAAAAGATTCGTAAATCAAATTAGTCCAATGAAATAAGACTCCAATAAATAGAATCCAAGAGATACATTACTGTACGTAACCTAAAACTTTACCCCCAACATTCAATGAAATTGCTGAAATATGAGATAAAATTCCTTTTGATGTTGAAACAATATAAAGGCCGTACGAAGAATTTCCATGTTTACGTAATTGATTACAATTCCAATAAACTTTACGTCCTGGGGTTGAGATTCGTTTAATCTCCGAAATACCAGGTCTATTTTGATAAGTTTTTAAATAAATTAAAATGGTTCTAGAAGTAACAGTATATCCTACAATATAACCAAATTGATATAGAATATCTACGATTGGTAATAACATTTTTGTTTTTGATACACTGGCTGAAGAATGATGGTATTTTTGACTATTACGAATGCAAGTAAATAAATTAGAAATTGGGTCTTGTATCATAGTTAATATATTAGTAAAATAAGAGAAATATAAGTAAGATTTCCAAACTTACAATTAATCTATCGATAAATTACAAAACTGTATACGGCGTTACCAGCTAGATTTACGAACACCTGGAATATATCCGTTGGATGCTAAAGTTCTAAAAACATTACGACTTAGTTTAAAAAAACTTAAAACACCTCTACCTCGTCCAGTAAGAATACAACGATTACGAATTCGAGTAGAACTTGAATTCTTAGCAAGTTTCAAAAGTTTTAAAAAAGCATTAGATCTAAATTCAAAGGATAAATTTTGATTGACGGATATAGATTTTAACACTTTTCGAGATAATTCATACTTTTTAACAGTTTGTCTACGGGATGAATCTTTATGAATTATATAATTACGCATAAAATAATTACGTTATAAAAATTAAAAAATCACTGGAATTTGTAAATGTCTTAATAAAAATAAGGTTTGATGCTTTGTTTTGCACGAAGTTTGTATGGATAAATTAAAACCGATACTATCTTTAAAGAGATCGTACTGCATGTCAATCTCCGGGAACATTAATAACGAAGAATGCCCAACATTTAAACTTGCTCCTGAAATTAAACTATGAGAATGTCCTATGAAATCTTTTAAACGAGGCAGCGCTATATGTGAATATCTATACAAAAACAAATACATGTAGTCTTTTCGTAGAGTTGATTTAAATCCATTAATAGAATTTTGCTTTAACGAAAATCCCGCAATGGATTTTTTGGCTTTGGTTAATAAAGGGCGTTGTTGTGATAATAATTCAATTCCATATAAATTAGAATACAAATATAGAAGATATTTAGGCTTTCGTTGAAACGAACCGGATAACAAAACTCGAAGAAAATTCCCAACATGAGCGGATTTTGATGTAGACGATATAAACTTTTCTAAAAAATGTTGTCTAATGATACTATTATAATAAAGTTCTAAAATCATAAAAGTTAAGCAGAAAAGGATGAAAACTGTGTCTGTTTATAAACAAATTAATAAAAATTTAATGAAGTATACTCAAAAGCCTTATAAAACACTAGGAGCCATAGATAAAACTTTTAGAAGCTTCTTACCACGAAGTTCTTTAGGAAATGGTCCGAACAAACGAGTTCCTATAGGATTGAGCTGATTGTTTATAACGACAGCAGAACTAAATTCAAATAATAAAGATGTACCATTTAAGCGAGGAAAAACTTTAGCAGTTCTAACAACAACCGCTCTTCGAACTTCCCCTTTTTTTAATTTTTTCAAAGCTCTAGCTTTTTTTACAGAAACTACAATCAAATCACCAATAGTAGCAGTTTTATGAAAAGAACCCCTTAAAATTTTGATACATTGTATTTTACGTGCTCCAGAATTATCAGCAACCAACAGACGAGTATGAAACGAAATCATAGAAAATATAAAAGGAATTGTTAACGAATTTACAAATTTTAAGAACTTGAAGCTATCACAAATTTGGTACGAACAGGTAATTTATCCGACGCTAGTTTAAAAGCTTCACGAGCAAGTTCTAAAGATACCCCTGAAAGTTCGAATAAAATTTTACCGGTTTCAACTTTGCAACACCAATAATCGATAGACCCTTTACCTTTACCCATACGAACTTCTGTAGGTTTTGAAGTAACTGGAATATCAGGAAAAATACGAATCCAAAGAGAACCTAGTCTTTTTAATCTACGCTTGATAGTCTTACGAGAAGCTTCTATTTGTCTAGAAGTAATACGACCAGATTCCTCAGAAACAAGACCAAAAATACCGAAAGCTACATTTGTTGAACGATTTTCAATACCGCCCAAAGAACCTTTACGTTGTTTGAAAAATTTAGTACGTTTTGGTTGAAACATGAGAATTTGTTAAAAATATGTGAAAAATACTAAAGTAATTAGTTTTGATATCAAATAGTGAAAAAAAAAGAAAAATATGTGAAAATATGAAAAAGTCGAAATTATTTAAATTACTTATAATAAATCCAAACTTTTACTCCAATAGCACCATATTTGGAAACTGCTGTAGAAGTAGCATAATCAACGTTACTTGAGATAGTAGAAAATGGAATAGAGCCCTGCTTCTTCCATAGAGTTCTAGAACGATCCTCCCCCATAAATCTACCCGAACAACTTATGTGAATACCCTCTAAACACTCACTTACAGAAACCCAATCCATTACGTCCTGAACAATCTCGGAAAATGGATTACGTTTTTCTAATTCATAAGCTATGTAATGAGCTACTAATTGAGCGTTACTGATCGGTACTGTAAAAAAAAAAAAGCTACCTTTATATTTTATAGGTATTGGACTAAAAATAGATTTAGTCACGCCTGTGATTTTTTTAACGGAATTCTGAATTTGAGATTTTTTTAAAAAAGAAGATGAAGAAGTATTACGAGCGCCTAACCCTGCGTTCGGATCGTAAAAAGAAGATGATATTAATAAAGTTGAATTCAACCATCTTTTTAAGATAGGTGTACCTCTAGAAATTTTAAAACGATTGCAAAGATAATCAAAATATTGTCGAATTTGAAGATCCTCTGATAATAAAGAGGAATAGTCTAAATCTCCGTACCAAAAAGAATTCCAAGCACGATAAGATCCTAACCGTAAACTAACCGGATTAATTTTATGTCCCATGTTAAAATTTTATATAATATAGATGTGAAATAATAACTTTAAATATTGAAAGTGTAATTAAAAAACTATTGGAATTAAGATGCACGTTTAAAACAACTAACGGGTTTTTCCTTTACCTTTTGCAACTTTAACTTTGTGAACTACTCGCTTTTTAGTGTAAGAAAATTCACCAAATTTATGACCAACCATTTCTTTACGAACTACGAATGAAACGTATTTCTGACCATTATAAATCTCAAAAGGCAATCCTACAAAATGTGGCAAAATCAAAGACGATCTGTTTCTACAAACAAATTTAATTTTAGGACGCTTAATTCCTCTTTTTAAAAGCTTAATATAAGCGTACCACTTTTTTAATAAATGTGGCTGTACAAAATTTAATTTAGATAATGATCTGGACATATTTAAATATAAAATAGTATAATAAAATGCACAAAAATGTACAAAAATGTACAAAAAATTAATAGATAAGAAACTATATTCCGTTACTTTTCATATCTACGTTGAATAATAAAAGAGTTTACTTTACGGACAGATCGAGTACGCTTACCTTTAGTTAAACGACCCCAAGGGGTTACTGGGTGTCTACCGGCAGAAGTTTTCCCTTCACCACCACCATGAGGGTGATCGATTGGATTCATAGCGACTCCTCTAACAGAAGGACGTTTGTTTAACCAACGTGATCTTCCAGCTTTACCTAAAATAACTTCTTTATGATTTAAATTAGAGACTGATCCTAAAGTAGCTTTACAAGATAATGAAAATAATCGACGTTCTCCAGAAGGCAATCTTAAAATAGCTAATCCAGTATTTAAATTTTTAGATATTAGCTGTGCATACGCTCCTGCAGATCTAACATAAAGACCTCCAGTGCCTGGAAATTGTTCAACATTATGAATTGTTGATCCTAAAGGAATTTTAGACAACGGGAAAGCATTACCGGATTTAAAATTCAAAACTGTACCAACCGAAATTTTATCACCTATCTTTAAACCACGAGGGCATAATATATAAGATAGACTATTGTTACTAGAATGTAACAACGCTAAAAAAGAGGATCTATTTGGATCATACTCCAAACGAGTAACTATAGAAAAACCTTCCACAGATCTAAAAAAATCAACAGATCTATAAGATTGTTTATGTCCGCCTCCACGATGACGAACAGTAATACGTCCAGTGTTATTTCTTCCAGAAGAGTTCTTAAATCCAGAAGTTAACGATTTAACAGGAGAACCTTTCCATAAAAAAAAATTATCAATCAAAGAAAGATGTCTAAGAGAAGGAGTAATAGGGTGAAATTTTTTTAAAGACATGCGTAGACAGATTAAAATCTAAAAAACAATGAATTTCTAGAAAAGATCAATTCTAAGATCTAAGAGACCTTATTTAAGGTCCCTTAGATACAGATTTAAAAAGTCTGAAATTCTTGAGAACGTTTTAGTAAAGAACACTTCGCCATAATTTCAGAAGCTCTCGAAATTACATTTGATTCATAGAAGTTTGAAATAGGTGAAGAAATCTGTACGTTAGAAAAAATAGAAAATCGTGCTGAAATTTCAGGAACAGTAACAATGCTGGAAAGATAATTTCCAACAGAAGTATAAGAAGGTATCTTGGATGAGATATAATTTTCGAAAAAGTTAAGAAGAGCTTTAAAATTCTCACTATCTCTAAAATCTGAGATTTGATTAAAATTTAGATCTTTGGAAGTAGGGTTTACATACAAATATAAACTTAATAAAATATCAAATTCTTCAAAAGTTGGAGCCTTTAAAACCTTCTTAGTTTTTTGAACCAATCCTTCAACATTAATATAAACTGCATCCTTTTCTGAATAAGGAACTCCAGGTAAAACTAAATTAGCATTTGAAGCACCTATATCTCCATGATGGCCGTGATAAACTATAAAATTTGATGTAATAGAACCTAAAGGCTGATCAAAGCCTAAAAGATACAAGAAATCTACATGTGATTTTAAATCAGACGATACGTCAAATACATTAGAAGCTACGTTGGAAATTCCCAATTCAGATAGTCCTACAGAGGAAGCAGTAATTTCTAAAGAGTTGAAAATATCTTGAAACTTCGAAGCAAAAAGGGACAAACAACTTAACTGATTTAAAATAGAATTAAAATATCTCGAAAAAATTTGATTTTGACCTAAAGAAGTACCCATTATAAATTGGAAAGAGCTCAAAATAGAATTAAATAAAAAAACATTTTTTCCTAAAACTAAATTTCTCAAAGTAGTCGAAGAAAACCCTAAATGAACTAAATTAGGAGTCAGACTTTGTTTTACGAAAGAACCAATATGATAAAATTTAGTTTTCTTAGAATATCTTTGGAATAATAACGGAAGCTCTATCTGAGGAAAAGCTCCTAGCAAGAAAACATTTTCTTTTCCAAAAGACTCTGACAATTTAATATTAAATTTGAATTTATTACGAAGGTCTAATCTAAAATTAGAAAAATTTGTTACATTTTTTGTAGAAGTGAAATAATTCATAAAAGTTTTGAGCATCCACGCAGATCTTAAGTCAACGAGATCCCCCACTAAATATGACATCTTAGTTGATGAATTAATCTTATTCGAAATACGAGAAAAAGCATCCTCCCATGAAATTTGAGAATATTGGCCTGTCACATCATGTTTCTCAAGAGGATGAAGCAATCGTTGTTTTTTCAAACCATCATAAGAGAAACGAGTTTTATCGGTTATCCATTCACCATTTAAGGACTCATTCATACGAGGTAAAACACGCAAAACTTCTACAACAGTAGAATCAATTCGAATATTAGAACCCATAGAGTCTAAAACATCGATAGTCTCAGTATGTTTCAACTCCCATGGACGGGCTTTGAAAGCATAAGGCTTAGAAGTAAGAGCTCCAACAGGGCACAAATCAATAACATTACCTGAGAGATAAGATTCGAGCCATAACTTTTTAATATAAGTTGTAATCTCAGTAGCACCTCCTCTACCAGTAGTACCTAAATCTTGAACTCCTGCAACTTCTGAAGAGAATCTAACACAACGAGTACAGTGAATGCAACGAGTCATAATAGTCTTAACCAAAGGACCTAAATTTTTATCTTTGACACTACGCTTGAATTCATGAAAACGACCACGATCACTTCCATAGATCATTGCTTGATCTTGTAAATCACACTCACCTCCTTGATCACATATAGGACAATCTAAAGGATGATTAATTAATAAAAATTCTAAAACTCCTTCACGAGCCTTTCTTACAATATTAGAATTTGTAAAAACTCTCATCCCTTGAGTGATAGGCATTGCGCAAGAAGCTACCAATTTAGGAGATTTTTCAACTTCAACTAAACACATACGACAATTACCTGCAATTGATAATTTATCATGATAACAAAATCTAGGAACTTCTACTTTGCTACTTAAACAAACTTGAAGAATTGTGGAACCTACTACAGCAGGAACCGGAACACCATCTATAAAAATTTCTACTACTTTAGGAAGGGAATTCATGAGAAAAAATGCTGAAAAATTGATTAATAGTAAAATCAAACTTTTTTAAAATAAAGTCTTAAAATTAATTAGAACTTTTTAAAGTAGATCCTACTATAGAACTTATTTTAGATGACATCGAGGGCTTAGTCTTCGATTTAACCTTAACCTTAGATTTGGAGCCAAATTTAAATTTCAACTTAGATTTGGATTTAGATTTAAAACGTGCATAAGCTCTTTGAGCATAAGCTCTTCTGTGAAGTTCATTACGACGCTCGATTGCTTTACCTACCCCCAATGAGGCTTTATAAATTTCGATAGCGAGACGAACAAACAAAGGTTTTTTTGCAGAAGAGGGCTGTACTTTTTTTTTTAAAGATGGAGCACCTTTTCCTACTTTTTTGGAAGAGCCTCCTTTTTTAGCATATCGACCACGCAATCTATAACTTAACGCAGCTTCTAAAAGCCAACGGATACATAGACGAATTCTACGATAATGAGGGATTATAGAAGGAACCAATGTGGCCTTTTTACTATTTCTAGAACGCACATTCTTTATTTGTAAAATGGGAATAGTATTCTCTATAGCTTTTCGAAATACAACCACAGGATTTTTTTTAAGAGTATTACTTCCTTTCTGAATCAATAATTTTTGAAGATACTGAAAAGTATTCATCATAATTTTAAATGAAACATCTTTTTTACCTGATAAAGTTAAGCAGTTCACAAATTTTCGAACTATAGAATTCTTCACTAAAAATTCATTAGATTGTGGCAAATAAGTTAATTCAGCCAATAATATTTTATCTTTTTTAAACATCAAATATAAAAAATTAATGAAAAATTTTAAATTATTAATTTAAGGAAATTCTAAAAAAATTAAGTAGAAAAACCTAAAAAATATTTTAAAATGGATGATAGATTAAAGTTTTTTGGTACCATACTTAGAACGGCCACGTCTTCGAGCTTTTAATCCAAGGAGATCAAATTTACCTCGAACCATATGATAACGAACTCCTGGAACATCCTGAACTCTACCACCTCGAACTAAAACAACGGAGTGTTCCTGTAATGCATGTCCTTCTCCAGGAATATAGCTAATTACGTAAGTACCATTAGTCAATCTGACTTTTGCGACCTTACGTCTAGCGGAGTTAGGTTTTTTAGGAGATGTTTCATAAACACGCACACAAGTACCTTTACGTTGAGGGCAAGATTCCAAAGCAGGAGCTTTTACTAATTTACGTTTGGCAATACGAGGAGATTTTAATAATTGACGTAATGTAGGCATAATATATATAGGTATTGAAAATTTAAAAATGTAATTTACAAATTAAATTAATTTAAAGAATCTTTTACCAAATTCGATAATTCTTTTTTAAAAATATAACCTAAGATAGAGTGACCGTATAAATTAGTAACGGAGAATATTTCATGAATTCCAAAAAGAGAATTAGAATTACGAAATAGATAATTATATACGCTAGAACTTAACCATGAACTTTCTAATAAAAATCCTAAAGGACGAATAAAAGAATATTTACTTAACACTTCATTAAATGAAGAAATCAGAGTAGATAAAGATATATCATGATTGAGAGATGATATTACATAGACATTTCCAGAAAAAGAATTTAAAAAAACAGAATTTGTTAAATTTTTAGAAATCTGAGAGATAATAGAATTATTAAGGCGGTTAACTAGAAATCCATTAGAATATAAGAATAGTTTAAACTCTGACCAATCTGATGCAGTTAAACTAGGAAGTTCTAGAAAACACAAAAAAGTAGGGTTATTAACTAATCCTACAAAATCATGATGTCTAAAAGATTTTTTATAAAGCTTTATAAAAGATTTCATTACTTGGTGAAGCCGAAAGACTCAATGGTATTGGAAAAGAGAAAAAAGATGTTAGGAATCGTTAACGATTCCTAACATCCGCAATAATCTTAGGACATTCGATGTCTAGAATAATTATAAGAAAATAATTTAGATTCTAAAATTCCTAAGAAAGGTAAAATAATTAAGAAATATGCAAAATAGTAAACAGTCGCAATCTGACCAATCTGAATATAAGGATATTCAGGAGTTTTTTGACCAATCCATCCTAGGATTATAGAATCAATAACAAACAACCAATAAAACTTACGATATAAAGGTCTAAATTGAGAGCTTCTAATATCTGAACAATTTATAAAAGAAATTACAATTAAAATCAAAATAGCAGCAATCATAGCAATAACTCCTCCCAATTTATTCGGAATAGATCTTAAAATTGCATAAAATGGTAAGAAATACCACTCAGGTACAATATGTGCAGGAGTAACTAAAGGATTTGCTTCAATATAATTATCTGGATGGCCTAAAAGGTTTGGAGAAAGATATACGAAAAATCCAAAAAACAATGCAAATACAACTAAACCAAAAACATCCTTAACATAATAATATGGAGTAAATGCAATACGATCTCGAGAAGACCAAACTCCTAAAGGATTGCTAGAACCAGTAGTATGCAATAAAACCAAATGTAAACCAACACAACCTGCAATTACAAAAGGCATTAAATAATGAATACTAAAAAATCTATTTAAAGTAGCATTATCTACAGAGAAACCTCCCCATAACCAATAGACAATCTGCTCACCTACAACAGGTACAGCAGAGAACAAGTTAGTAATAACGGTAGCTCCCCAGAAACTCATCTGACCCCAAGGTAAAACGTATCCCATAAATGCAGTGGCCATCATTAATAAAAAAATAACAACACCTACAATCCATAATGCACGACGAGGCATAGTATAAGAACCATAATATAAACCACGTAGAATATGTAAATAAACTACAATAAAAAACATAGAGGCTCCATTAGCATGAACATAACGTAGAAACCAACCGGAATTAACATCACGCATAATATGTTCAACACTAGCAAAAGCATAATCAACATGAGGAGTGTAATGCATCGCCAAAAAGACTCCTGTTAAAATCTGAATAACTAAACAAATTCCTGCTAGAGATCCGAAATTCCATAAATAGCTTAAATTTGATGGTGTTGGATAGTCGATTAAAGAATGATTAATTTCTTTTAAGATAGGTTGTTTAAGTAAACGCATAAAAACATAAAAAGTAGATAATAATATAAAGTATAACGAATATCTAAATTTAAAAAATAACTCAGTTATTCAAAAAATACTTTTAAAATAGTAAATTATAGAATAAGTATTTTTCCGCAAATTTGTTAAAAAGATAATTTAGTTAGATTCCCTGTATTAAAGATATAATATATTATTTAAAATAAAAAAGATTTAAATTTAATTGATTTTAAAAAAGTTTAAATGGAGAAGGCAGGATTTGAACCTACGTAGAAATATTTCAACAGATTTACAGTCTGCCGCTATTGACCACTCAGCCACTTCTCCTAGTGGCTGGCTATGACCATAACGGAAATTTGACGAGAAATTGTCCTTATTAGACATTTAAAATTATATACAGGGAGGATGGGACTTGAACCCATAACCGATGGTTTTGGAGACCATTATTCTACCAATTGAACTACCTCCCTCCTAAAAAATTATCTAAGAGTAATACTATTTATCCTCACCAGCCTCTAAAACTTCATCTAAATACTGAAGTTTGATTTTCTGATAGAAATAACAGAACCCTTTCAAAGCATTAGCTAATGAAGTTTCTACATCTTTAGCTAAATCTTTAGTCTCCTTGACTGACGATAAGATATCTCCATGGTATTTTTTAAAATATGCGATCAACTGACGCTCAAAATATTGGCAATCAGAAATCTCAACATCATCGAAATAACCACGAACTCCTGCATACAAGACTAAAACTTGCTCTTCTAAAGCTAAAGGAGCATGTTTCTTCTGCTTCAAAATTTCGATTAAACGTGCACCACGAAGTAAAATTAACTGAGTAGTAGCATCAAGGTCACTACCAAACTGAGCAAATCCTGCGAATTCCTGATACTGAGCTAACTCCAATTTCATGGTTCCAGCAACTTTCTTCATTGCTTTAGTCTGAGCAGCAGAACCAACACGGCTAACGGAAAGACCTACGTTAATTGCAGGACGAATACCTTTGTTGAATAACATCTTATCCAAGAAAATCTGCCCATCAGTAATAGAAATAACGTTAGTAGGAATATATGCACTAACGTCACCACTTTGAGTTTCAATTACTGGTAATGCAGTAATAGATCCCTGTTTAGGTCCTACAGCTTTACGCTTCTTAGTATTAGCTGCACGCTCTAAAATACGAGAATGCAAATAAAAAACGTCTCCTGGGAAAGCTTCACGTCCTGGAGGTCTACGTAATAATAAAGACATCTGACGGTAAGAATCTGCGTGCTTAGATAAGTCGTCAAAAATAATTACGACGTCCATACCTAACTTACGGAAATAATCTGCTACTGCACATCCTGAGAACGCTGCAACATATTGCATACCGGCAGGCTGGGAAGAATCTGCACTAATTAAAATAGTATGATCTAATGCTTGATAGTCTTTTAAATCTTTAACTAAACGAGCTAACTCAGCACGCTTTTGACCAATCATAACATAAACACACTTAACATTTTTATCTCTTTGATTAATTACAGTATCAATTAATAAAGAAGTCTTACCAGTTTTACGATCTCCAATTACCAATTCACGCTGACCTAATCCAATAGGAATTAAACTATCAACACTCTTATAACCAGTTTGTAAAGGCTCATTTACAGGATCACGCTCCAAAATTTCAGGAGCATTGTTGAAGAATGCTTGAAATTTAATATCAGAGATGGTGTCAGTGCTTTGAAATAAAGGCTTACCATCAATAGGACGTCCTAAAGAATCGACAACACGACCAAATAATTTTGGAGATACTAAAATTCCTAAAGTGCTACCAGATTTAGTTACGAAATCCCCTTCAGATACAGTAGTAGTACCTTCGAAAAGAACGACTTCAACTAACCCTTCACGCAATCCAACAACCATACCTCTAAATTCTTGATTTCCACTAGAGACCCAAACAGTTTCTCCTAAGAAAGCACCCTCTAAGTTAATAACTTGAGCAATACCATCCTTAATATTAATAACAGTTCCAGCTGCGATGTTTGCAGATTTGACATCTGAAGTAAATAAATTTTCTAAATTTTGTTGAATATTGATTTCTTGCATTGACAATATACGAAATGTAATTTGAACGTTTGAGTGAATAAACATCTTTGGAAATCCCTACGAAGGAGTACAAATGCATTAAAATCCCCCACAGAACGTAAAGAAAAAAGTTAAAAATTCTAAAAATTAAATATTTTTTTAAAGAAACGGAGAGAATAGGATTTGAACCTACGAGATTTTTCAATCTACTCGCTTTCCAAGCGAGCGCACTAGACCTCTATGCGACCCCTCCTAAAAATCGGGACAACGTGACTCGAACACGTGACCTTCTGTACCCAAAACAGATACGCTACCAACTGCGCTATGCCCCGAACATATGTGCTAAATTTCCGCGAAAAACACGAAACATTTTTTACTTTTTACAAAACAGGATAAAAACAATAGATAAATTTACAATTTAAGAAATATAACGTTTTAATGTTTAAATAAAAAACTTCTAGAGCAATTAGTACTAGTTAGCTACACTTATTACTAAGCTTCAACACCTAGCCTATACATCAAAATAGATCGTGATAGTCTTTCACAGCTCTACAATAGAGAATTAGTTTTGAGGTCGAATTCCTGCTTATATGCTTTCAGCAGTTATTCCGTCAATCCGTAGCTACCCAGCGATGCTTCTGGCGAAACAACTGGAACACCAGAGGGATTTCTTTCTCGGTCCTCTCGTACTAGAGTCAGCTCCTCTCAATTCTCTAACACCAACGGTAGATAGGGACCGAACTGTCTCACGACGTTCTAAACCCAGCTCACGTACCATTTTAATCGGCGAACAGCCGAACCCTTGGAACCTTTTTCAGCTCCAGGATATGATGAGCCGACATCGAGGTGCCAAACGACTCCGTCGATGGGAACTCTTGGGAGTCATCAGCCTGTTATCCCTAGCGTACCTTTTATTCGTTGATCGATGCCCTTTCCACTCAGCAGCACCGGATCACTATGGCCGACTTTCGTCTCTGCGCGACTTGTAGGTCTTGCAGTCAAGCAAGCTTATGCCATTACACTCTACGTCTAGTTTCTAACTAGATTGAACTTACCTTTGCACGCCTTCGTTACTCTTTAGAAGGCGACCGCCCCAGTCAAACTACCAACCATGCAGTCTTTTCTTTAAAAGAAATAGCTTAAAAAATGAAGAAGGGCTTTATTTCAAGGGTGCCTCCGCAAGATCTATAGAAGCTATAAACCTTTTTCCAATTGGCTAGCGCCAAGGCATCATAAGCATCAAGCCTATCCTACACATCTTGATTAATTAAAGCGCTACAAGGATGCAGTAAAGGTGCATAGGGTCTTTCCGTCTGGCCGTTGGAACTCTGCATTTTCACAGAGAATTCAATTTCACTGAGTCGATGTTGGAGACAGTGGGGAAGTCGTTACACCATTCGTGCAGGTCGGAACTTACCCGACAAGGAATTTCGCTACCTTAGGACCGTCATAGTTACGGCCGCCGTTTACTGGGGCTTCGATTCAATACTTTCATAAATCCTCTTATACCTTCCAGCACCGGGCAGGTGTCAGGCCCTATACATCATCTTTACGATTTAGCAGAGCCCTGTGTTTTTACTAAACAGTCGCTACCCCCTCTTTAATTTTACCAATAAACTTTATACAAGAATACAGGCCCCCCTTCTCCCGAAGTTACGGGGTTATTTTGCCGAGTTCCTTCAACATCGTTATCTCATACGCCTTAGTATATTCTACCAATCCACCTGTGTCGGTTTAGAGTACGGTCTATTATTTCTTAGCTATTTCCTGAAACAGTTTAAATAATCAAAAAAATCCAGTAATCCTTGATTACTTAAATCCGTTTGTCACTAAAAAAGGACTACCCATTAAAGTTACCGATAGGAATACTTCTTAGGGGCCGACTAACTCTGCGTGGATGAACCTTGCTGCAGAAACCCTTGGATTTACGGCGACAATGTTTCTCACATTGTAATCGCTACTCATGTCAGCATTCTCACTTCTGATATCTCCAAATAATTTTACAACTATTCTTCTGCAACATACAGAACGTTTCGCTACCATTTTTTATACAATTTAAAAATTCACAGATTCGGTGAAAAGCTTGAGTCCCTATACATTTTCGGCGCAAAAGCGCTTTTTCAACCAGTGAGCTGTTACGCTTTCTTTAAAGGATGGCTGCTTCCAAGCCCACCTCCTGGTAGTCAAAACGATCTCACCTCCTTTCCTCACTAAGCATTTTTCTTAAGGACCTTATCTTGTGATTAGGGTTGTTTCCCTTTTGACTATGAATCTTAGCACCCACAGTCTGCCTGCTCTGCTGTACCTTAAAAGTTTTCGGAGTTTCGTTGAAATTGGTAGAGTGTAAAAACCCCCCGCTCCCATCGAGTCCTCTACTCCTTTTAGGAAAAAATTACTATATGAAAGTAATATAAACAGAACGCCCTACCTAGATAGATTTCGCGAAAAACCAGCTACCTCCAAGTTTGATTAGCCTTTCACCCCTAGTCACAATTCATCTCCGTCTTTTTCCACAGACGTGAGTTCGGTCCTCCAAAATTCTTTCAAATCTTTTCAACCTGATCATGACTAGATCACTTGGTTTCGGGTCGAACTCATTCAACTTTTCGCTGCTTAAAGCTTGATATCTCTACGCCTACCTTCTAAAGTTAAGCTTGCTGAATAAATTCACTAGCTGACCCATTATGCAAAAGGTACGCCGTCTCTTTTTAAAAAGATTCGACTGCTTATTAACACTCAATTTCAGGTTCTTTTCAACGGCTTTCCAGCCTTCTTTGCACCTTTCCCTCACGGTACTAGTTCACTATCGGTTATAGAGAGTCTTTAGGCTTAGAGGGTGGTCCCCCTATATTCAAACAGAATTACACGTGTTCCGTCCTACTCACTAGAATTATTTATATTTAATTTCTGCAAGGGCTTTCACCTTCTGCGGCTCTATTTTCCAATCAAAGGTTTTCGAAAAAACAGATCCAGAAATTTTAATAAACAAAGGCCTTTTCCATTTTCGCTCGCCACTACTCACGGAATCTCGGTTGATTTCTTTTCCCTAGATTACTAAGATGTTTCAATTCATCTAGTTGTAGACAATATGTCTCAGACATGTTCTGAGGTTTCCCTTAGAGGAGATACAAAGTTCTCAGAGTTTCATCTCTCCCTTTGCTACTATCGTTATTCACTTACGTCCTCTATCTCTATACCAAGGCATCCATTAAGTGCTATACATTTAGTTTACTAAATTAAACATTTAATTATAAATACAATAAAAAATCTAACCAATCTATAAAAAGCAACCTTTTTTTAAAAAGGCAAAAGAAGAACTTCCATTACAAGAATAAGGGAATGCCACAGAGGTCGAAATGGGATCTTGCATAACTTCTTTTTATTATTTAACATCCAAAGCAAAATTACAATGGATACTATTGGAGTTGAACCAATGACATTTACGACGTCAACGTAATGCTCTACCAGCTGAGCTAAGTATCCAAAAACTTACAAAAGTAGAAATGATTGCAATAAATGTGGCGGTTAATTTAAATAAATAATTAGTCATTCTCCAGCCACAGGTTCCCCTACGGCTACCTTGTTACGACTTAGCTCCAGTCATCAACCATATCGTCACCGGGTTTGAAAATTATCTTTAAAATGAAAATTTGCCTTTAAAAGGTAATTGAACAAATGACCGATTTGGGATACAGCCAACTTCCATAGCTTGACGGGCGGTGTGTACAAGGCCCGAGAACGAGTTCACCGCGACGTTCTGATTCGCGATTACTAGCGATTCCATCTTCATATTCTCGAGTTGCAGAGAATAATCCGAACTGAGGTAATCTTTAAGGATTTGCTCCAACTCACGTTATTGCCTCCCTTTGTAATTACCATTGTAGCACGTGTGTAGCCCAGCCCATAAGGGCCATGACGACTTGACGTCATCCCCACCTTCCTCCCGCTTTAGCTGGCAGTATTTTTATAGAACAGAAGTAGCAGGTTGTTCAAAAATAAAAATAAGGGTTGCGCTCGTTTGAGGACTTAACCCAACATCTTACGACACGAGCTGACGACAGCCATGCAGCACCTGTCTAGGAGTACTATACATAATTCCAAAGAATCACTATAACTGCCTGCTCTCACAAGTAAATTCTTCCTAGATGTCAAGAGCTGGTAAGGTTTCTCGCGTTGTATCGAATTAAACCACATGCTCCACCGCTTGTTACGGACCCCCGTCAAATCCTTTGAGTTTCAACCTTGCGGCTGTACTCCCCAGGCGGAGTGTTTCACGCGTTAGCTGTACACACTCGTTTCATAAATAAAATTTAAACATTTTATTAAATTCCAGCAAGGTGTTAACACTCATCGTTGACAGCATGGACTACCGGGGTCTCTAATCCCGTTTGCTCCCCATGCTTTCGCACCTCAGCGTCAGTATTGATCTAGATAGTTGCCTTCGCCGTTGAGATTCCTTCCAGGATAAACATTTTATCGCTCCTCTGGAAATTCTACTATCCTTAATCACACTCTAGCAAAATAGTTTCAAAAGCCGTTCCATTGTTGAACAATGGGATTTCACCATTGACTTGAATTGCCGCCTACATGCCCTTTACGCCCAGTCATGCCGAATAACACTAGCCCCCCCCGTCTTACCGCGGCTGCTGGCACGGAGTTAGCCGGGGCTTCTTCTGTGAATACCGTCATTATCTTCTTCACCGAAAGAGCTTTACAGCCAATAAGCCTTCATCACTCACGCGATATTGCTGGATCAGGCTTTCGCCCATTGTCCAAGATTCCTCACTGCTGCCTCCAAAAGGAGTTTGGGCCGTGTCTCAGTCCCAATGTGGTTGATCGTCCTCTCAGACCAACTAAGGATCAAAGGCTTGGTGAGCCTTTCCCTCACCAACTACCATAATCCTACATAAGCTCATCTATAGGCGAAGTAATTCTTTGAATATCAGACATTCTTTTCCAAAAGGAACAATATTTCTGACCTATAGGTAGATTCTTACGCTTTACGCACCCGTTCGCCACTTCTTCTAAAAGAAGACGTTCGACTTGCATGTGTTAAGCATATCGCTAGCGTTCACTCTGAGCCAGGATCAAACTCGAACTTTTTAAAAAATTGATAAACATCAAATTCTTTTTAGAAAATCCTCCGCCACAAAACCGATCTATAAATAATCTTAAAAAATTACGTCAAAGACTCGCCAGAGTTTTTAAAAGCTCCGGGAACGACGGGACTTGAACCCGCGACTCTTAGCGTGACAAACTAATACTCTAACCAACTGAGTTACGTCCCCAACTATATTTAAATATGTCTAGGAGTGGAATTGAACCACTGACACAAGGATTTTCAGTCCTTTGCTCTACCAACTGAGCTACCTAGACGGGGGGTAGCGGAAAATTGTTTTTACAATCTAGGAAATCATACGTATAATTGCGGAGAAAGGATTTGAACCTTTGTCTTTAGGTCATGAGCCTAATGAGATAACCAACTACTCCACTCCGCAAAAACAGATTACACCGAATTCATACTACTGAAGTAAATGAGGTTAATGCGGAAGATTTAGGATTCCATTAAAAGCTCAGGCAATAGAAATAATCAAAACAGGAACGGATGTTATATTTGATGTTATATGTTATATTTGATGTTATATGTTATATTTGATGTTATATGTTATATTTGATGTTATATGTTATATTTGATGTTATATGTTATATTTGATG
>JACCEA010803733.1_pt1 | contig 47082 bp, 26 predicted proteins | sample 7449851 | NCBI WGS metagenome assembly JACCEA01 (sample SAMN15323453, study PRJNA562643) | freshwater metagenome | isolation source: river surface water | place: USA:Blue River Watershed | collected 2017-08-18 | reverse complement strand
TATATGTAGCACCACATTCTTTTAAGAAGGAATATTGATCAAGTCCTACATATGTACAAAATTCTCTCCAATGCTCGGTAGTGCCTTCGCCAACGCCAACAATACCAATTTTTGAGCTAGCAACTAGATCAATTTGAATATTTAATTTTTGTCTAAGTATTAGAGCAGCCACTAAACCAGCTGTTCCGCCACCTACTACTAGTAGAGATTTAACATTTTTCATAATTCTATTTAATAAGAAAAAAAATAAACTCCTACATATATGGCCATAAATATTCAATGATTAGAATTATTGACAATTTTCTACCAAAAGCTGAATTTCAAGAGATACAAAAAATACTGTTAGGGGACAGATTCGCGTGGTTTCAAAATCAATATATTGTACAACCTGAAAAAAACTTAGGGTTAGAAGAATACTACGATTATCAATTTACTCACGTATTTTACAGAAATTATTCTATATGTAGCGATCTGTTTTCATTATTAGATCCAATACTAATTAAATTAAATCCTAGTGCTATTGTTAGAATAAAAGCAAATTTAATTCCTAGAGCTGACAAAATTGTTGAGCATCAACTGCATACCGATGTTACTAATTTTAAAGGCTACACCGCAGTATTTTATATGAATACTAACAACGGTTATACTGTATTTGAAACAGGAGAAAAAGTCAATTCTGTTGAGAACAGGATAGTTATTTTTGATTCTACTCTGTTACATTCGGGTACTACTTGCACAGATCAAAAAAATAGAGTTGTTATTAATTTTAATTACTATGGGTGGGATTTTTAACGAAACTTTGGTCCTACTACCCATATAACAAGAGATTTTCTAACTCCTCGAGTTACTGGTTTTACTCTATGAAAAATAAAAGACGGAAACACTACAATCTTTCCCTTTTCTAGTTGTATTGTTTGATGTTTATCAAGAGAAGATTGTATTAGTTCAAAATCTCCTCCTTCAAAATCGACCCCAGGTTCGTTTAATAACATAGTCAATGATAACTTACGTGTTTCGTACTCGTGCGTAGGAACATCCCCTAAATAAATGTCCATATGCCAATCATATTTTCCTTGTTCCTCAGCGTGATATTCAGAATATTGAAATGCGCTATATCCATTAATATCGAAATTAAAATACTGAGAATTAAGACTTTCTATAACTCTATTGAACCGATCAAAGATCCAACGATTTTCATTATTAGGATTATGAAATGCTACTCGAGAACTTCTTATAGAAGAATCAACAACTCCGTTTTCTATAGGAGATTTGTTGTTGTCTAATCCTGAAATTTTTGCAGATTCGACCTGAGTACGAGACATTAGTTCTTTTATTTTTTCTAATTCTTCATTAGAAAATGCATTGACCCAAAAGCACCAAGGGTCAATTACCCGCTGACGTCCAATTGGATTATTAGTTATTCCTAGATAATTATGACTCATAAAAAATGCCTTTGATTTTGTAATTATCAAAGGCATTTACGATTAGTGGTTAAAAACGAGTCAAGGTGCCTCGGGTGGAGCAGGTGGTTGATCACCCGGAATGTTTACCATTGGTATCCATTGTGCATTGTCTTCGTCCCACTCATACAAGTTTCCGTCATGAGGATAAGGTGTACGTGCTTGTGCTGCCGCTAATGGTTGTGGATCCTGAACAACACTTACCCAATTTTGCGCTTGCTCTACCCAAATATATGCGCCGCCATCTTGTGGGTATGGAACAGGGGGCTCCATACAGCATTTTTCTTCGTTAAATACCCAAGTTGATGGTTTCCCGTCTGCTTCCCAATATTGCTTTATTCTATTTTGTTTAATTAATATTTCTTCAGCAGTCATTGGTCTAACAATCCATTGATCTCTAACTCTACCGTTTTCGATTACATAAACTGGACCGTTGGCTATTTCATATACCCCCACTGGAGGTCTTAAAACTCTATCAAATGGTGCTAACCAGTCTGGAAGATTTTCTAAATCAACTTCAGGAAATGCTGTTAATACATTTTCTTCTAACATAGGATGATCAACTGGTCTTCCATTTTGCATCCTAATATATAAACGAACTGTCATTATAGATCTCCAGTGTTAGTACTTGGCCAGCCTCGCTGAACAGTGTTACCCCAAATAACTCTTACAGCACCGTGACCTCCATCACCTGGGGAAGATGGCCAGCTGCTGCCTGGGCCTCCTCCTCCTCCGCCAAATTGTCCGCCATAAATGTTATTAGAGCTCTCTCCGGATCCACTCCAAGGATTTTCACCGTAGCCACCGCGATTGCCGCCTGATCCGCCGTGGCCACCGCCACCGGGACTATTTTGTCCGTTCCAGGGAGTGTAGAATCCTTGACCTGGACTTCCTTGTCCGTAAATTCCAACGCCGCCACCGCCGCCTGTGCCGTGTGTACTAGAATAGTTTCGACCACCTGCGCCACCGCCGCCTCCTGGTGCCCATTCGTGCATATTTCCGCCACGTCCGGTATATCCGCCAGCGCCGCCGCCGCCGCCCCAGTCTTGGGCATTTCCGCCAGCGCCGCCGCCGTCACCTACATAGCCACCACCTGCACCGTTGCCGTTTGGACCGCCAGTACCGCCAAAATATCCGCCACCGCCGCCATAGCCTGCCACTTGTGAAGTTGACTGGAAGTAGCTGTCGCCGCCGCGTTGGCCGTTAAAACCACCCGATCCTACAACTACAGTATATCCTGTACCCGGGGTTGTTGGAATGTTATTTCTCCAACCAAGGCCGCCTCCGCTGCCGCCTGGGTTAGCCCATCCGTCCTGTCCACCTGCTCCGCCACCTACTGCAAGAACGTTAACAAATGTTACACCTGAAGGTGCAGTCCAAGTATATGAACCTGGGCTAGTATAAGTTGATTGTCCTGGAGGAAATGGTGGAGCAATTGTAGATACACGTACCCACATAGATCCGTCCCAAATTTCGGCTCTGCTATCTGAAGTATTCCAACGAATACTTCCTGCACCGTTTTGACTTCTTTCGCCTGTAGTTCCTTGAGGTAATCTTAAAAATCCTGTGTCACTAATAGTCGTATTCTTTAAGGTTGCCATTTATTATTTCCTCTTTAATTCTTTAATTTCTTCATTTAAAGATTTAACAGCTTCTACTAGATAGGCTGTTAACTTACTATACATAATGCTTTCGGGATTTCCCTTAGCGTCTTTTTTTACTAAATGCGGTAAAACTTTATTAACATCTTCAGCTATAAGACCAGCCTCATAACACTTAGTATCTTTTCGATCATAAGTTACACCACACAATTGTAAAATTGTATCTAGTGCATTATCGATAGGACTAACATTTTCTTTAAGTGCTATACTAGATGTTTCAGTTAAACTACTGCAAACTAAAGTTGGAAAATAACTTGTGCCGCCGGCGCCAATACCGCCAGATACTACAAATGCACCTGTTGATGTGCTAGACGATGCTGTGCCATCTGCAACTCGACCAATACCTCCAACATAGCAGTTTTGACTTATACCAACACCGCCGGATACTACTATTGTTCCACTTGCCGTGCTTGTAGATCCAGTATTAGCTGTAAATGTTACTTGGCCGTTGGCTTGCAATGTAGTAAATGCGCCGCTGTTTCTGGTAACAGTTCCAATAGGAGTATCTTGAATACTAACGGCATCAATATATCCCCCAACCCATAAGTTTTCACTTATACCAACACCGCCAGTTACTACCAAAGAACCAGTAGTTGTACTTGAACTAGTAGCATTTTGAGTCATTGTGACTTGTGCGTTTGCTGTTACAGTAGTAAATGAACCTGCAGATCTTGTGTTTGCACCGATCGTACCAGTGAAATCTGTAGCATTGATTCTGCCGCCAACTCCAAGTCCGCCAGTAACTACTAACGCACCTGTTGATGTACTAGTCGATGCTGTACCATCAGAAATTCTTCCATAACCGCCAACCCATAAGTTTTCACTTACGCCAACACCGCCAGTAACTCTTACGCTACCAGTTGTTGTACTTGTACTTGTAATACCGTCAGTAAATGAAACACCGTGTGTAGATTTAGTTGCACTTGAAGTTCCTCGAATAGTTAATGTTCCAGCGTTTGATTCTGAACCTTGAACTATTGGGGCAGTAGCGTGAGTAGCTAATGTTAATGTGGTACTGTTTAACGGGCCACCGTTACTGTTAGAAATAACATAATTTGTACCATCTGAAACAATACTATAGAATGCGCCTGGTTGTATTGTTTGTTGGTTGTTTGCTGTAAAACCGTTACCTCTTAGTTGTCCGTTTGGTGTAGCGATTGTACACGCTACTGCTGTTGCATTATAAATGTGTTGAGTGGAGCCTGGAAAAAACACAGGGCTTACTAACTGGAATGTATAACCACCAGCGCCGGAAAGCGTAATAATACCACCAGTGAACGCATAGGTTAGCGTTGTGGTTCCTGTGACCGTTAGTGTTCGGGCTCCTGTATTAAATCGTGCCATATGTTATCTCACTTGCTTAGGTTGTTGATGTTTCAATGCCATACACTGTTGCACCCACGTTTGCAGCAGAAGTATATACTACAATATTTAGTCCAGCTTGCATTACCAAACCTGTGCGCTCATAAACACCGTTAGGAATAACAACTGTATCATATTCAATCCATTCTTCTGCGTTGGGTGTTGAACCAGCCGCTAAGGCTACCCTTAGTGTAATTGCTGTGGTATTTCTATTTGTTATAGATAAGTTACCAATAGCATAATACCCAGTTGGCACAGTATAAACTACTGTGTTTGTTGTTGCTGGGATAGCCCCGACTGCTAATCTTCCTGTTGCCATATTAATCTCCGTTTATCTTGATAAGAAGAATCCAAGTGCTACAGGAGCACCATCAATGCCTCCTGTAAAGTTCATCTTAGATTTAATGTTTAATTGATTGCCTGAAGTAGTAGAAATAGAGTCGTTAGCAATATAAACTACACCTGCTGTCAATGTATTTACGTTCAATGAGCTCTGTCCGCCACCAATCTGTGCTGTAATGTAGGCTTTAATAGCTCTTTGTGTTGGTAAAATGTTATCGCTATTTGCAGTAAAGTACGGATCTGTACTGAACTGTGTAATAATAGCTGATCCAACACCAATGTTTAACTGTCCTAACTGCAAGCTCTGTAGACCGCTTAGGTTAAACGCATCTGCGTTTAATGTAGCAGTACCAGTACTTTGTTGAACACCAAACAATCCACCAACGTTGAAGTTACCGTCTTGGTCGGTACTTGTAAAGAATACTCGTCCGCCGCCACTAGCTACAGTCTGTTTGTTAATATCTGCGGTTGTAGGATCAACAAACGGATAGTTAGTATCAGCTTGGTTACCGGTACCAATATACAAGAAGTCGTGTCCAGTTAGACGTACCTGACTGTACTTGATTGTGGTAGTAATACCGTCACCGTCAACTGGTGCTTCTAACACTGTAATTCCAGGGCTAATTTGGAATGTAGCAGTATAGTCGCCTGGATCACCTAATACGGCTGTAACTGCAACTAGTTTATACCAGACACCCTGTAATGAATCAAACACAACGTTGCTACCGGCTTGTGGAACTGCGTGTAAGTTTCTAACTGCAATAAATGTGCTTGGCTGATATAGATCAGCAAATCCATCACCTAACACATCAGCGGTTGCAGATGTGTAACTTGTTCCTCTGTTAGTAAATGTTGGGTTAGCTAGTACCCCGTCATTAGTTCTTGGATTTAGTGCAGCACTTACTACTCTGTTTGGATCAAACTGTGTAAGGATAGGTGCTGCTCGATAAATTCCACTTAGACCAGTCGTAGTAGATAGCACCACTGGGGTTGAACTACCTGCTACTAGGCTTACCTTAAACTGTGTGCTTGTAATTGTTGAACCAATTACATAGTATAATTTTTCAGTAACTAAACCACCAGCATCACAGTTTGTGAAGATAACTGGCTGACTATCAACTAAGTTTACAGTATTATCTACTGTGATCAAATTAGTTCCGTCAGTGGTTGCTGTAACTGTACCTTTTGGATATGATGAACCTGGCTCAATAACTCTTGTTTCAGTTACTGTACCAGAATTCACTTCCATACGTCCGAGTGCTCTTGCACCAGTGTTTGCACTGGCTGCGATTGTACCTGAACTGTTTGACACAGCTACCCATAATGGGTTATTGTCTGGATTTCCGTGTACTACATTGATCCAGTTGCTTGAACTTGGCATTGCGCGAGCAGTCCAGTTAATACCATCTGGGCTAGTAGCACACACACTTGTACCTGAAGCTACTGCAAAGAATAAACCTTGACCATAGCTGACCTTAGTCCAAGTTTGACTGCTTGGTAGTCCTGGTGTTACTGCGGTCCAGTTGAGTCCACCGTTAATACTGTAGGCTACACTTCTTCCACCGCTAGCAATTGCTACAAAGCGTCCGTTACCATAAGCGACGCTGGTCCAAGTTGTGCTACTTGGTAAGTTTCCGCCAGCAGTCCAAGTGTTACCGTTAGTGCTATATGCTGTACCGTTACCGCTGGTTGCAATAGCTACAAATCTATCTCCGCCAAATGCTACACTAGCATATGTACCAGCACTTAGAGTAGGCAATGTAGTTGCGATCCAAGTTAGACCTGCGGCACTTCTTGCACCAACGTTTGAACCACCAACTGCTACGTAACTTGCTGTTCCGCCTACAATTCCGTAAGCAATGCTGGTCAGTACTGTAGATCCTGTAGATCCTCCGGCTGTCCAGGCAGCAGTATTTGATGCTGTAATTGGCAAGTAGTTGCTAACGTTGCTACCGTTGGCAATAGTCACGAACTTAGCTAATGGGTCATAGACTGAAACTGTCGGTGTTTCTGTATAGCCAGCACCGTTGTTCACAATTGTTAAACTGCTTACACCTTCGTTTGTCAACACAGCAGTAGCTTCTGCAAGTGTTCCTACAAAGGTCAACCCAACACCATATGTACCAGCAGATCCTGTTCCACTAGTAAATTGTGGAGGACTAGAACTGAATGTTCCAGAAGATGTAGCTAGATAATAATTGGTTACGCTAGGACTTTCTGTAACATCGACGTGTACATAATAGTTGCCACTTGTTGCAGATCCGCCATTAGACCAAGTAGTAGCTCCAGCAATTGGAGGAGTAATTACCACTGTTGGCGGAGCAGAATATCTACGTCCACGAGTAGTAACATTAAGTTTTGTTATTCTATCTGTAACAGCACTAACTACTGGAGGTGAGTTATATCCGCTACCGTTTACAGTGCCTTCGTAGTTAATTGGGTCAAGATAAACTGCGTCAATCTTACCGTTTAATACTGTACAAATAGCTTTTGCGCCGCTGCCTCCGTTAGTTGGAGTGAATACAATTGTAGGAGGAGATGAGTAATTTCTACCACCGTCGATAATTCTAACACCCACAACTTGGTCTACACCTGGTGCACCAATACTGTTAACTGTTCCCATTATGGCTTCTAGAACAGCGCCTTCGCCGCCTAAGCCGCCAACAACAGCAGATGCTGTAGCACCAAAGCCACCACCAAATACAACATCATTCCAGTTGGCGCTGGTAGTTAGAGCACCACCAGCTGTCCAAGTCTTACCATCTAAGCTAAATGATGTAGCAGTGCCAGTACCACTTAGTGCTACATATTTTTCATTGCCATATGTTAATGGTTTCCAAGCAGTAGTAGCTGACAATGTTCTTGCATTTGCTGTATATCCTGGATGTGAATAACTGATTCTAGGTTCAATTACATAACCAGTTGTTAAGTCTAGAGCATTAACAATTGTATAACCCGGAACAACGTGGTCCCAACCTGCGGCATACAATGTCATTGAACCACTGCCTGTAGTAACGTTAACTGTACTACCGGTAGGAGTCGACTTAATAGTAAACTGTGTTGTACCATTTAGTGCCGCTACATAATACAATGTATTTGCAGTAATGCCGCCAAATGTTGTTCCGCCAAAGTAAATTGGCATATTAACATATAAGTTAGCATTTGAGGAAATGTTCACATAGTCGCCTGTGTCGGTAGTTGATGTAATAGTCACCGGCTCAAAACTGTCTTTCCAGATTTGCGCAACTTTTGTACCGTTGTTATAAGTTAAAATGTTAGCGTATTGTCCTACACCAGTACCTGCTGTAAGTTGAATTCTCATTCCTACATATGCGTTAGACAATGCAACATCAGTGGCCGCAATTGTAATGCTACCAACATCGCCACCTTGAGCGGCGTTTAGAGCGTTTACATAGTTAGTACCACCAACTTCTTCGCCGTTGTCTAGGTCAATAATTCTAGTTTCAAACAGGCCGCCATCTCTAAATTCATCACCTTTAGTTTGTGCGTTTACACCGTCACCACTGATAGCAATATCAGCATTGGTATAATTAGTTCCAGCATTGCTAAATTCAACTCTCCAAATTACATTGTCGGCGTCGCCAACAACTTCTGTAATTATAGCTTCCTGAGCGTGGTTGTCCACTACTGCTAGGATTGGAGTTTCGTATGTATCTGTACCTTCAGCAATTGTACCAAAGCTACCGTATGAGCTGTTACCGTTAGTAGCACGGATACGTCCACCTAGTTCTGCTAGGTAACCTGCATATGAGTAATAAGCGAATACGGAAACAAGTTCTGTTAATGAGTTAGCACCTGTACACCATACGCCAATACCGTCTGAAATAATTGTAGTAAAGTCGTTCTTAACCATTGAGCGGTTTCCGCCGGCGTGTATTGCGCCGTCGATCTTAGCTCCTGTACATCCAGTACCAAATAATGATACGTTCTGTGAGTAGTGTGAACGAGTATTAACCCAAACACTAGAATCGTTAGGACCAAATCCTGGATTTAGTGCAACATATGCGCCAGCTGTTGGACGCTTTGTACCATAATCGTTCTCTTCAGTTAGTGTTCCGTTAAGCCCGTTTAGTGTACAGTTACGTAGACCTGTAGCATTGCTTACATAGAACATATTTGAAAGTTCTGAACCGTTTACTGCATTGAGGTATAGTTCAGCTGAGCGTAAAGATCTATAATTACCAGTGTAGTTTAAATCATAAACCATACTGTCAATGTATTCTTTCATGTCTCTCTTGCAAGCATCTTCATCAAATGCATAGCGTACTACCATACTACCAGATCCGTTGCTGATAATGTTTACAGGATTAACCCCTGTAGCAGTAGTCGTTATTGTAAATTCAGTGATTGAAGGAACACTTAAGATATAATAAATCTGATTTAGTGTTACGCCGCTACCACTAATAGATCCGCCGCTGAATATTACAGGATCACCTACAACAAAGTTATGAGCCGCACTTGTTGTAAACACATCGGTGCTAGCTGTGGTTGTGGTCACAGTTCCGCCATAATTTTGAATTATCCAAGCAGTAGCTTCTGCTGCTAAGAAATCTTTATTCAATCTTAGAATTTCAGCACTGGCCGCCATTTGTTTATCGTTCTTATAGGTCATTGTACCTGTTACTTCAGATGTTGAACCTATTCCGTTAGTCAGTACATCAATGACAATATCCATTAACCATTTAATTCTTCTGTAGGCTGTAGAATTTTCTGCAACAATGTTTAATAGTTTGGTCTTTAGGAATCTATAAGCAGCCAATGTAGCTGATTTTTGTTCGCCCAATACTTCGGATGCGGCTGCTGAGAAATATCTTCTTGCTGCCACAGAAGTTCTATAAGTGCTTTCAAACATCATGTCGTAGCCAACAGCATCAATAATTAATCCTGTATCACGCTCGCACACTTGTGTATTATATCCTAAGTTAGGATAATTTTGATCAATATAAATTGTAACATCGCTGATAATATCAGCTCTGTTGAGTTGAAGAGCAGTGAATTGATTTACCAGTGATGTTGGTACCCAGCTTGTGCTTGGACTATTAGTATATTCTACTACAATAGATAATCCAGTTCCGTCAGTAAATGTAGTCAGTGCTGTCCCGCCAAATGTGTCTGTTAGAGTAAATGTTGTAGTTAACGGTGTTGAAGCAACATAGTAGTATGTGTTGCTAACTAGTCCGTTAGTTGCACTTTGAGGAATAACAATATCACCTACTTTTAGACCGTGAGCCGATCCTGTAGTAAATGTAGTTCCGCTGGCAATAGTAGTGATTGTAATTCTTGGAACTCCAAGAACAGTACCTTGATCAAGAATGTTAGTTATAACATCCATTAATGATCCTAGTGCGGTTGCACTGGCCAATGATCCCACAGTCTGTCCAGTAACTGCTCTTACTTGAGCAACAGCCACTTGTGATTCAGTTACATCCTGATCTTGTACAACTTGTTGGATGATAGTTTTTAATCTACCATATGCCGCCAATGTAGCTGCCTTGTCACCTGAATCAATTTGCAATAATGCATTAGAATAATATGCTAAGCCTGCTACTTTAGAAGCAGTGTTACTAGTTGAACCAACGCCAGCACCATAAATTAAATCATAACGCAAAGCATCAATAATATAACCAACATCTCTTGCACATTTTTCTTCGCTGTATTCTATAGAAGGATAGTTAGTTGCTAACCAAGCAATAATTTCTGCTTGCAAGAAAGTCTTGTTATCATTTAGTAATGTTGCTGCCGCTTGATAAGCACTGGTCAATGTAGTTGGTGCAGTATATTGTGTTCTAGGCATTGAACCGCCATTGATGAATCCAATAATGTCGTCAATGATTGCACGAGTTTGTGCAACACCGCCAACTGCGGCAATGTGTTTGGCTTTGTATTTTAAGAAATTAATTGCGCCTAGTTCGGCAAGCAATTGTTCAGTTACAACTACCTGTGCAGATGTAGTGGCTCTGTTATAAGCACGACCTGCACTGATACTTGCAAAGTTGCTGCCAAATACCATATCGTAGCTTAGTGCATCAATTAAATATCTAGTATCTCTAGAACATAAGTCTTCGTTGAAATTTAAATCCTGATGGAATTTATAAACCCACCACACAACGTCTTGAACGATTTCTTCTTTTCTGCTTTGTAATTGATTAAATGCAGTTTGTAGTGTTGCGTCGGCCCAACTAATACTTGGAGTGATAGTTGCTGGAGCAAATCCATCTTCAATCCAATCAATAATATCTTGAACTCTGTTCTGTGCAAATAGTGCAGAAGCAGAGTTGCCGCCTGTACCAGATAAATCTTGTGGTGTAGTATTACCTGGAGTTACGGTAACGCTTTGGCGTTGTGCAATTTGACCAACTATTTCTTTTAGTCGAGTATAGGCTGCAACAGTAGCTTCAATTTCATCTTGACCAATTGTAAGTACAAAATTTGAATAGTATGCACTACCTACGATTAAACTTTGTAGGTTACCACCATAGGTAATATCATAACGGACACCGTCTAAGATGTAAGCAATATCTCTAGCGCAACCTGCTTGTCCTGTGGCTCCTAAACCGGTCCAGACCGCAGTATAATAAGTGGCTAGGTATTGTGCAATTTCTGCTTGAATAAATGCAACGTTGTTTACAATCTGTGTTCTTGCATTTAGATAATTGGTATCATAGCCAACTGGGTTTGGTAGTACTAGTGTCGGGATCGCACTGTTTCCGCTGTTTACAATGTCATAAATTATGTTGGCACAATTTTCAATTCTTGAAACTGCGGTTTCGCTACCTACTGATCCTGTTTGACCAGTAGTAATAGATTGAATTGCCTTCTCAATATAATCAATTGTGGCTAATGTAGCAGTTAGTTGATCATTAATAACAACTTGTGTAGAAGTAATACCTCTACGATACTGTTTTCCAGCAGTGATACTTCTGAAATTACTTTCAAACATAATGTCGTATGCTACTGCATCAACAATATAACCTACATCTCTAAAACACAAATCTTGATCGTATGTTAGATCAGGGAATTCGCTGTTAATATATGCAATAACACCATCTTGAACACTTTCTTTTAGAAGAACAATACTGTTTTTAGCATCAACATTTAAGTCGTCTACCCATAAAGTATTTGGTTCAATTGCATCAGGTAATACTTCTGTGTCAATCATTGCAAGTATTTCTGCTAGACGATCTTGTAAGAAATCTCCTGCGGCTGCAGAACCGTGTGGTAAAGAATCGTCTTGAGTGCCCACTGTGCCAGAAGACACAGACCAGCTGCCGTTGTCACCCTCGGCAATATAACCAATAATATTTCTCAATCTAGTATATGCTGCCGCAGTTCTTTCGGCAGTAATTTGGCCTGCCCAGCTACCTAATGAGTAGAAAGATCTAGCAGAAACTAGTGTTTCAAGATTACCACCGTAGGTGATGTCGTATCTTAGGCTGTCAATAACGTTTCCTAGATCAGCTTCAAAGTTTGTTCTAGTTGCGCCAGTGAATGTTGCGCCAACAAATGGTGCAACGTTACCACTAATCTGTGCCAAGATCCAATTTGAAATTTCGCTGATTAAAAATGCTTTGTTGCTAACTAATAGTCGGCGAGCATTAAGATATCCAGAATCATAACCAGTTGGATCAGTTAGACTGATTGCAGGAACACTTCCAAGACCATTTTGTAAAATATCATATACAATAGAAGTCTTATTAGCTACTTCAGTTGTAATTGTAGAATCACCTTTGAACCCACCGATGTATTGTTGAGGTTCGCTGTTTCCTATAGTTACAGTTACATCATTATTTTGAATTAAATCATCTACAACATCTTTAATTCTTAACAATGCACTTGTTGTTTTTTCTTTGTCGCTAGCTAGTAATGGATTTGCAGCGGCAGGTTGAATAACAGTACTACGCAATTCGTCGCCTACTACAGCAGTGTATTCAGGTATAACAATTGGAAGAACTTCGTTAAATGTACCAGTCTTTACGCTGATAGTTGTAGCAGGTAAAATCTGATTAGGAATGGCTGTTACAGAACCTAAAGTCAGTGCAGTTGTAATAATTTCAATCAGATCGTGGGCCTTGCTGACCATTCCTGGTTCAGTTGTATAACTAGTATCAATTGTTTGAATGATTGGGTCTGCTACATTATTAAACAATTGATAGCTTCTATAACCAGTGTTAGTTAACACTGCTTCGATAATAGTTGCAAGATAGTTATATGCTGAAATTGTTTGAGTAGCTTGTGCTCCAAAGTTAGAAGTAATGAAAGTATTACCAGCAGATGTAAAATAAGACTTTGCTGCCGCAGTGGTTTTCATAGTTCCGCCGTGACTTAGGTCGTATTTGATTGCTTCAATGATCATTCCAGTGTCGCGCTCGCAAACACTTTGATCATAGTCAAGAGTACCAATCATTGATCCCGTACCATCGTTAAGCTGTTTTAAGACACCGCCAGAAGTTTCTGAAATAGTAAAATCTGTTGAGCTTAAAATTGTTTTAACATAATAAGTTGTTCCAGCAACAACACCGCCTAATGTACCGTCAAATACAATTGGCATATTTGCAATCAAATTAGCTGTACTATTGCAAACAAACTTATCGCTAGCAGCCTGAGCTTCAGTTACAGTAAAGGTATATGTATAATTGATCCAATTTGTAACTTCTTTCATTATGAATTGCTTGTTCTTGGCGAGCAATGTCTTAGCGTTAGGTGCTAGATATCCTTCTTCAACTTGTTTGGCAGCATATCTTAAAGTTTTCCAAGGCTGGTCAATAGTTGCGCCAGCTGCCGGATAAGGAATATCGTTACCTAGTGGTCCTACATATACCAAGTTGTTAATTAGACCGTAATTAGCCCATACAGGGAATCCATCTTGACTACGTAAAACTTGGCCGTTAATACCGACTGGTAGTCTAGTTGGACCGTTAGGTCCATAGTATACTAGGTCGCCATCAGTTGTAAGAATGTTTAATTCTGAACCAGCAGTTAATAAATTCCAGTAGTCGCCTGTTAGGTCAGCATCTGGTTTATTTCCGCTAGAAGCTGTATGTGGCTGAACGCAAATATAACTGTTAGCACCGTATGTAACTACTTCGCCTAACACATAGTCTGCATTATTTGTCCAAGTTACACTACCACCACTGTGTGTAAATGTTGCTATTGCACCAGCGGCAGCAGTAGATACAGTAATAGTTAAATCGTTAGCTGGACTGATACCGCCTAATGCAGTACCTGCAATCTTTAATCTGTCGCCTGCGGCATAATTTGCTCCGGCAAAACCTGGAGCAATAACCACACTATAGACTGTGCTAGAACGAGTAACATTAAATTTTGCTCCGGAACCTACACCTGACAAAGTAGTAGTTGATACTTCGGTATAAGTTTGAGGAACATTGGTCCACTTGAATCCAGAGTTTAAGAGACCCCAATATGTTTGATTAGTAGGATCAGTTCCTAAACTATCTAATAGCGCAACATAAATGTAGCTAGATCTTCTTACAACATCTCCTACTTTATAAGCTAGGGCAATATCCCACTCGCCTCTAAAATTAAATCCTGTAGTAAATACTGCCCAGTCTGATGGGTTAGATGTTGGTTGTTTATTAGTGTTAATAGTTTTAGCAATGTAGCTATAACCACCATAGGTTACTACATCGCCCGGTTGGTAAACAGTACTATTATTCCAAGAGTTTTCAAATTCAAATCCTTCAACAAAGATTTCAAATTTGCTTTCGTCAAATAATGTCGAACTTGTGTGATATGTTGTACAAATCCAAAGATTAGCACCATACTTGACTAGATCGTTTACTTTGTATCGAACAGAACTTCCACTCCAGTTACCTAGGTAAGTAAGTCCCTGATTAAAAATATCCCACTTATCGGAATCTGCTTCTAGGCCTGCGGATGTGGTATCGCTGATATGACCTTCGGTACATACATAAGTTGAGCCGCCATAGACTACAAAGTCATTTAGTTTGTATCTTGTCTGCTGTGTCCAAGATCCTGCCCAATTAAAACTTTCTGCAAATAAATCCCATTTTTCAAGATCATCTTCTAGACCCAAGTATGTAGGAGATTCGTAAGTTGCAGAAGTATGACCTGTATTACAAATGTAAATTAATGCACCGTATTTTATAACCGCGCCTGGGTTATAATAAGTTTCTGGTTCCCAGTCACCTAACCATTGTGTACCATCTGAGACAATGTTCCATTTTGTTGGAACAAAATCTAAATCCGTATCAAATAGGCTTGCTGATGTATGGTTAACTACGCAAATATAACTTTTGCCACCGTTAGCGACTACGTCGTCAACTAAGTATGTTTGGCCTGGGCTCCATGTGCCCTTCCATACAAATCTAATTCTACCTAATTTAAATTCAGCCATTTGCTTTCATCCTTTGATATTATATTTATCTTAGTGCATTAAGTGCCATTTTCTACGCCACGATCTGCAATCATAGTTTTAAAGAAATATTGTAATGCTACACCGTCGCCGTCCCACATTCCGCCATCGACCCCACTAAATTTAGTCACAGAAGGCATTGTAACTCGTGATCCTGGATTTCCTTCAGGAACTGTACTTTGTATTCTGTCTGGGCCGCCTACTAAAACTGTACCAGCAATTAATTGACCAGTAAATGTGTTAGAACCGCCCTGTGTCAATCTAGCTGTTAAGTAAGATTTAATTGCTTTTTGTGTCGGTATGATATTGTTACTGTTAGCAACGAATGTTGAATCTGTACTAAACTGTGTAATAATTACACTGCTTCCACCGATCGCAACACCGCCAATTTTAAGTTCATTAAGACCTTCGAGTCCAAATTGACTTGCACTTAAGGTAACAATACCAGTTGCCTGTTCAACAGCAAACAATTCACCTACTCTAAAGTTACCATCTTGGTCTGTTGAGCTATAGAACACGCGACCATAATTACTTTCTACAGTTTCGTTCTGTGGACTCAACACAGTGTTTAATGGTAATCGTGGATAGTTAGATTCTTCAAAATTACCAAAACCTATATTTAGATAGTCGTGATTTGTTAATCTAGCTTGACTATATTTGGTTCTTATCGATACAGGTGTATCGTGATCTGGTGATAGGCCAACTGTGATTTCAGGGCTTACATCAATCCTTGCTCTGACATTTGGAGGTGATGTTCCATCTAATGTCACTGCCGCTGTAACTTTGTAAATTGTAGTGTCGCCGTCAATTGCAAGGTTATCACCAGGACTTGGTAGTCTTGATAAGTTTTTGCAAATTAAAGATATTCCAGTTTGGAAGGCATCGGCATAACCGCCACCATCGATTGTAATAGTAGTTGTGTTGGTATTATAACCAGAACCACGATTAACAAACGTTGGATTTCCTAGTACGCCTGACCCAGTTAATGGATCAAGTGTAGCAACAATAGTAGCGTTTGTGTCGCTGATTGTAACTGTTGGTGTTGTCAAGTAGTTACTACCCGGATCCCACTCGTTGATCTGTGTAATTTTTTCATTAGTAACTACAGGTCTAGCTTTAGCTTTACTTCCGGCAGCAATTACAAATGCGTTTTCTCTGCCGCTCACACTAACAAATTTGCCAATGTTTGAAGTTATTCCAAACGCTGTAGCTTTTACATTTAGCACAGAAGTTTTAGTATCCCAAGTTAGTCCATCTTCAGTAATGTAAGAGAAAGGTCCTGATGATTCGTCACCTGTGGCTACAAATAATCCATTACCATAGGATAGGTGGCTTCCACCTACATCGTAGTTTGACTCTGACCAAGTTATACTATCGTGACTATATGCCGCTTTGCCAACTGTGGTTGCTATTGCTACAAAGCGTCCGTTGCCGTAAGCTATTGCAGACCAGTTGGTAGATCTAGGCATAGTTGAGCTAGTCCAAGTGACGCCAGCATCGGTGCTATAATACACAGTAGTAGATCCAGATACAATTAGAGAGAATATGTTGGCACCGTAGGTTATATCTGATGCGCTAAACGGTCCTGCTGGTCCAACAGTACTCCACGATGCTCCAAAGTTAGTCGAACGAGCAAGAGTTCCGTTAGATGCCATTGCTATGAATACACCATTTCCGTAAACCACTTTAGTCCAAGTTGCGCTAGATGGCATTGTGGTTTTTTTCCAGGTTGCTAGATCGCTATTGGAATATAGCACCTTTTGTGTAGTATCGCCTGCGTCAATAGTATTGCTAATTAAAACCCAATACCCATTGCCGTATGCAATATCTCTCCATACGCCTATGCTTGGTAATGTTTGTGATGTCCAAATTAATCCGTTTGTACTAACTGCAAGGGTAGCATTATTATTTGGTACACCAACAAACTTGCCGTTTCCATAGCATATGCTAACATATTCAGTGCCTGTTGCTTGCAAGATTGTGGTAGAAGCATTAATAGAGAACGGCGGTTTTGGATAAGAAATTCTAGGTTCAATACTGTAAACTGTAGTAGAATCAAATGCTACAGCCAATGGATAACCAGAATTAATATGACTCCAACCAACTTGTCCCATTTGCATTGATCCAGTATCATTAGTAAAAGTTGACACTGTTCCTCCAGGAGTTGTAGACACAGTAAATGTGTTTGTTGCTCCTGGTGTAATAGTTTTTACATAGTAAGTGGTGTTAGAATCAACATTTCCTAATAACGGAACTGAGAATGTACCACGCATCGAGCCTGCGTCGGCTTCTAAAATTTCTTTAGCAGTTGTAGTTGTACCATCTAAAGTTCCGCTGTCTGTAGTCAATGTAACCGCAGAGTTAGTTGTTCTAACAATTACTTGTCCCACACCTGTAGTCAGAGATTGCGCAGAACCAACAAATCTACTAGTTCCAGTCATTGTTCCACTTGCTGTGGCCAATGTTACGCTGGCTGCAGGAGTTCTACAAGTAACTGTTCCTGAACCAGGTGCAAGTGTGAATGCGGCGCCACCGGGTGTTGAGCTAATTGTAAAAGAAGTAGCGTCGTTGACCGCAGATATGTAATAAACTACACCTGATTGAATTCCACCAAATGTTAGTCCTCCAAAGATAATTGGATTATCTGCAACAAATCCTAGTGTGCTATCAACAGTAATTAGGTTAGAGACTGCTGAAGATTGTGTTGCAGTTCTTGATAGAACTGATGGAGATACTGTGAATTCAGTTGAACCGAATGTTCTATTAACATAGTATTCTGTTCCTGCAATAATATTTCCAAATGTTGTTCCAGAGAATTTAATTGGTACCATTGGCAACAGATTGCTATTGGATACTGCGGTTAATCTGTTATTTGTAGCACTAGTACCAGTTACGGAAATGCTCAAAGGATTTGACACATTACTAATACTGAAAGTAGTAGCGTCATTTACATAATGTACATAATAAACTTGTTCGTTTTCAATGCCGCCAAATACTGTTCCGCTGAACACCACAGGATTTCCAAGTACAAATCCGGCAGTGCTAGCTACTGTAACAAGATCACTCGATTCAAGTGTTGATGTAGCAGTTGTAGTAACAGTATTGGAAGATACACTGATAGAAGTAGAATTAATAATGTGATTAATATAATACTTAATACCGGGATTAAGTCCACCAAACGCTGTGCCTGTAAAAGTAATTGGATTTAATGGAACTAGTCCTTCTGAATTTCCAACGTTAACTGCGTTAGTAACTTCAGTAGTGTTAGTTGCTGTAACTTCAATTAATGCAGAACTGATTGTAAATTCGTTGCCGTTGAATATATCGTTGATATAATAAGTTGTAGCGGCTTCAATTGTAGATAACACGCTGCCTGTGAAATAAATTGGAAGATTTATTTCCATAGCAAAAGTATCGCCTTGAATGTAGCTAGTATTATTTGGATAATTTAACTGCATATCGCCGCTATTAGTGTTTAGGAATACTACTGGACCACCAATAGTAGTTGAAACTTGGATCCTAATTTCATCAATAATTGCAATAATGTAGTATGTAAAATTATCAGTAACTCCGCCGTAGGTAGTTCCGCTAAAATTAACGGGCATATCAACTGCAAGTGGTGCTGTAGTTTCAACTGTTAATTGGTTTACTGTGCCGCCGATTGTGCCTAAAACGTCCATCGAGCTTTGAGACACACGCTGTACTTCAATATCGTAGGATGTTGGGATAAATCTAATTGGTTGATTTAAGTATAATGTTTTAACATCTGCATTAATACTCAAAGATAAATCAGATCCTGCAATTTCTGTAATTTCAACTTGATCAAATACGTCATTTAAGACTGTAGCAATCTTAGAAGTAGAATCATAGCTAGCTATAGTACCGTACTGGCCTGCGCCGGTTCCGCTGTTGATAAACACTCTCATACCTAGATATGGTTTATCTCCCACAGTGTCCGAGGCAGCTATAGTAATAGATGTTGTGTCACCTGCTTGCGCATTGTTAGTTGCAATCAAATGATTATCACCGCCGGTGACTCTGTCAATTTCTAATACTCGAGTTTGAAATATAGAACTAGCTCTAATTTCGTCACCAATGGCTCGTGCATTTTGACCTGGGCCTACAATCTTAAAGTTTGCATAAGAGCTAAATCTATCATCTCTTGTTTCTAGATAAAAGCCTAGTGAATTTCCTTTCTCTAATTGAGATCCATAAATGTAACTAAAGCCGCTGTTACCTAATCTTGATCGAGGATAGATTTTAACAGTTAGTGTATTGTTGAGCGCAATACCATCATAGAATACAAAAGATAATCTATACCATCCGTCAGATGTGGTAATTGGTATTGCAGAGTACTGTGTTGGAATAATGCCGCCGTTTAAATTACCAGGAATTATTGTTTCAGTTAGAAAGTTAAAACTGATAAAACTTGAGCTTGTGCTGTTTCCACTGAACGTTGCTACTAGATCAATGCTAGGAGAAGTTCCTTTTTTAACATACAAGCTATAAGTGTAAGGCTGTGTACTACCAACTTGAACTGTACCAGTAGTTGTAATAGTAGCAACACTAGTTCCTGACAAACCTGTAATAGTAATAATTAAATCGTTATCGTCATTAATACCGCCTAACTGACTACCTAAGATTCTTATTTGGTTACTAACAACGTATCCAGAACCCCCAGCGTTAACTGATACAATATATTCTGTACTTGTGACTATCACATTAAATGTCGCGCCTGCGCCAGAACCAGTAATGTTTACACCAGATAATCCCACGTACTGTGCGCCACTTGGTGCAATTGTAATTGCTTGAGATATTACAGAAGAATCAGTTCCTGAAGTATTCCCAGTTGCGATCCACGCATCGGAGAATCCAAAAGGAGAAACTACAGTTTGAACTAATGTTACATTAGAGTCATTAGTCCAAGATCCATTTGTAAATCCATTACTATAACGTAGCAAATTAGTTACTTCTTCAAGATACTGTTCACCAGCAGTACTATATTGAATCTTTAAAATTTCAGCCTGAGATCCTAATGAACTAAAAGGAGTAGCCTGTGCTTGAAAGTATTGATTATCTACAAAACCACTAATCGGTACTTCGCTTTCATCAAAACCTTCTGCTACTACACCAAATGTTCCATAAGAACTGTTACCGTTAGTAGCACGGAGTCTGCCACCTGCTTCGGAGAAATAGCCAGCATATGCATAGTAAGAGAATACAGAAACTGCTTCACATAGCGCACCCGGGCCTGTAGTCCATACACCAATGCCGTCTGAAATAATCTGTGTAAAATCGTTACACACAATAGACTTATTTCCGCCGTTGTGTAAAGTACCGTCAATTTTTAGACCAGTGGCGCCTTTACCAAATGTTGTTACGTTTTGTACATAAGGACTCTTTCTATAGATCCAAGCACTTGTGTCGTCTGGACCAAATCCTGGATCTAAACTAGTGTAAGCTCCGCCAGTTGGTCTTCTTGTTAAGAAATCATTTTCTTCGGTCAAACAACCTAGTAAGCCGGCCATAGTCATATTACGAATACCAGTGCCGTTTTGACATCTAAACATATCTTTTAGTGCGTCACCGCCGTAGACATACATTACACTATTAAATGTTTCTAATTGAATAGTACTTCCAATGTCATTTCTAATAGAGAATGTAGTAGGAGTAATACTAGTTCCAATTACATAATATGTGGTACCTCTAGTTACACCTCCGAACACACTGTTAACACCGTTTACAGAATTAATACTATCGAATTGTACTGGAGTTCCGTCTGTCATACCAGCAGTAGTTTTGCAAGTAAATCGATTTAAAATTGCTTGCGATCTAGTCACAACGGTATTAATAATTACTTTAGGATAAACAACAACACCACGCAATTCGTCACCATTTAGTGCAGTATTAGCAGGAATAACGATAGGAAGTTCTTCGTAGTAAGTTCCAGTTTTAACTTGGATTGTTGCTGTTAGGCCTTGATTTTCTGCAGGTATAGTGCTAGTGTCGCCTTCACCTAATGCAGTAGTAATAACTGTTTGGTAGCTTAAGATGTCCACAGATACTTGCGGATCAGCTGGTGCACCAAACAATTGTGAAATCGGTGCTGGTACATTGTTGAGTAGTTGGTAAGAAGTTACCGGGGTACTAGTAGCTACACCAAGAATAACTGAGAAGCATCGGTTAATGGTAGCAATATAATACTGTATCTGAGCAGCCACTTCAATTGTAGCATACTGATACTGTCCTACTTTGTCAAAGTAAGATAATGTATATGCCACTGTCTGACTGTTGCCGCCGCGGCCTAGATCATAGATTACCGCATCGATTAGATATCTAATGTCGCGTCTAGTTTTTTCTTGGCTTAAAATTGGATTACCGGTAAATGGAGAAATATTATTTGCTATTTGATATAGCATCCATTGATAAGTTTCTTCAACTATAAATGTCTTGTTAGAAACTAACAAATTCTTTACAGCAGTATTCAGTGTTCCTTGAGCTACTTGATTACAAGCATATTTGATAGTTTTGTAAGGATTGTCCCAAGTGCGGCCGCTTGTTGGTTGGTCTGTACCGTCCGGTGTTACATAGTAAACTGCCGGTGTCTGTAAGAAACTAGACCAAGTAGGAACCCCTTGAACAGATTTTAACAAATAACCTTCTTCGCCTATTGGCAATGCTGTATTAACGCCATTAGAGCTTACAATGATGTCGCCCGGTTTGTTTAGTACGTTATTTCTATCGTGTAGTAAAAATATTACCCAATAGCTGTTATTAACATCTTGATCTGGTCTTAGAGGATCTACTGAGCTGTGTGTTCTAATACACTTATAAGTTTTGTTAACCCATACAGCAATATCTCCAACTACATAAGTTGTACCAGCAGTCCATCTATTTCTCCATCTTACAGAAGGAACTACCAAACTCCAATCCTGATCATTTACACCAGAAAACTGAAGAGCAGCTCCGTTGGTGGTCGAACTGTAAGGAGCTTCGCTGATTCGTAGTGTAGTTGAATTAGTCACCGATGTGACGATTTGTTGTTTGTTGAATCCTAGTCCAGTAACATACATTCCGGGAACAATACCAGCAGTGTTTGCTACTACCAATGTTCTTCCACTGCTACCAGCAGCGGTATAAGTTGTAGTAACTACGTCAGCAGTAGGATCTTGTCCAGTGTTGTCTCGAAGAGCAACAAAGGTGTTGCCACCACGACGTACTAAGGCTCCAATTTTGTATTGACTATTAGCCGCCCATTCTTGTTGGAAACTATATCCTGTAGTAACTAAAGACCAATCGCCTGCTTCTAAGCTAGGCACATTACCAACGTTGTTAACTGTAAGGCTAATATAAGCATAGCCGCCGTAGACTACAGTATCGCCCGGTTGATATTCAGTTAATGCGTTCCAAGAAGAACCATACTCTAAACCAGGAATCCAAATTTTCCAAGTTGTAGTTTCATCGTTAAGATCAGTTGTACCGTCAAATGTTGCTGTTGAAAAATGATCGTCTTGGCAGATCCATAGATCAGGACCGTATTTTACAATATCATTAACTTTATAATGAACATTATTATCATCCCAAGGTCCCTTGAACTCAATTCCTATGTGTAGTTCTTCCCATTTGGTTAGATCAATAACCACACTTGACGAGCTAGTGTGCTGTGTAATGCAACGATAAACAATACCGCCGTACTTAACTGTATCACCTTTGTAATAGAAGGTACTGGCAGTATAATTGCTAACCCATCTGCTGTTAACTTCAATATAAGTAGACCATTTTGTAAAATCAAAGACAGTTCCGCTATTGTGATTAGCTATACATTTATAAACTGTACCACCATATAGAACAATGGCACCTAATGTATAATCTGTGTTAATTGCCCAATCGCCCTTCCAAGTTTGACCTTCTAACATCAGTACCCAATAAGGATTAATTTCTCCCGACTCTTCAACATTGGTATAATCTTCGTAAAAATCGCTTGCTGTATGCGGCACTATACAGACATAGGTTTTACCGTCAAAGGCAACTACTGCATCTCGATTATAGAAAACACCAGTTTCCCAGTATCCTCTCCAAGTGTAGCGCAGTCTGCCAATTTTAAATTCTTGTGCCATTTTCTAATTTCCTTATTAAGGTGTAACAATTAATTCTGGTGGGTAAACGTAACTTTGATTTACTCTAACAATAAATTCTCCAGCTGAATTTATATAGTAATAAACATTTTTATTATCCCAACGATATTGATCCCATTGTAAATTTTTGTACGGGCGACTATGATCTTCTTCTAATCTTCCGTCAAAGAAGTCAACTCCATATTCAAAATCTGGGTAATCATTTTGTTGTAAGCCTGAATTATTAATTGTAATCTGATCTTCATCGGTTAGTTGATCAATCTTAGCAAAAAATAATAGACCATCTTCGTCTCGTCTTAGAGCGTAGAAATATCTAGGATTCCCGTCTCCTAGCATCTGACTTAAATCATTATTTTGTCCTACATAATATGCCATTTTTACGCTCCTTAAATTAGCTCAACATAGCTAATTACCGCATCAACTCCGTCAGGTACATTACAAGTAATGTATAATAAATTACTTTCTGCAAGAATTAATTTTTCTCCGCCGTTGATTAATCTTAAACTACTGTTTGGCGGAATCAGTATCTGTTTTGCATAATACCCAACCGTTCCTTCGTCGTCTTCTAATTGAACATCTACTAGTACTATACCTTCTGTTAGGTTAGCTAGGCTGAGTCCAATAACTGTAAATCTACTGTTAGGTGCAGTTGCTAACGCAGTTACCTGAGTTGTACCAATTTCATTTATAACTTTATTTCTAAAAAACGATGCCATTTTGTTTATCCAAATATAATAGCACTAACAATACCAATGTCTTGTGCTTCAGCTGCCGAAACTCCACCACCTGCACCTTGTCCGGCTCCAACCCATAGTGCGCCGTCCCATATTTCAACTCTTTGATCTGTGGTATTATAACGCATCATACCTACAGCAAATAACGAAGGACGTTGTTCAGTTGTACCAACAGGTATAACAAATCCGCCAGTACTATTAATTTTTACATAACCTTCACCTGTTTGATTAAAATAAGTGATACTGTTATTTACTGTATTAGAAATTATGTTACTTCTAAAACTAAAATCTCCAATACGCAATGCACCTGTACCGTTAGGCGATATAATTAAGTCAGCATTAGTTGTTGTTGTGCTGATAATGTTGTCATTAATATTAATTTGATCAACATCGATATTAATTACATTAAATCTTGTACTGTTTAAATCAGCTACTTGAACACCGTTTGTTACAAATCTAATAGTGTTGTCATTTGCTCCAGGAGTTAGTTCTGCAGTAATGTAAGTGTTACCATCTGCATCTTCAACTCCATCTAATCTAATCCAAGTAGTACCATTGTAACCTTCGTATCTGTTTAAGCTGGTATTAAATCTGATCATACCTGCTGTAGGAACTAAAGGTCTATCTCCAGTTGCACCAACTGGAATTTTTAAACTTTGATTACTGTTAATATTAACAATACCGGTACCGTTAGGAGTAATAATTAAGTCGGTTCCGGTATTAATTCTTATTTCATTTTCTTGAATATCAAAACTTTCAAGTTCAATGAATCCGGTTCCTGCTGCCTGTAATTGCAAATTACTGTTACCAACAGTAGTTTCAATTGTATTTCCTAAAATTCTAATATTTCCAGTACTAAATGTACCGGAAGTAACTGTGCCAGTATTACTGATATTAGAAGTGTTAGTAGTTCCGGTAACTGTTAAATTTTGATTAATAGTTACATTATTAGATGGAACACTGATTATACCTGTTCCATTAGCTTGTAAAGTTAAATTGTTATTAGTAACAGTGGTAGTGATTACATTATCTGTTATATTAATATCTTTAAATTGTGCTACTTCGCTAACTGATAAGTCGCCAATTAGAGTATAATTACCAGTTTGGTCAACATCTCCAACTTGTATGGTGTTTCCGGTGTGTGTTACTGATCCAACAATGTCTACATCGGCTAAGGTAGATAAACCTGTGACATTAATTGTTTTACCTAGTGTCACATTGTTGTTTGGAATATAAATTCTACCAGTACCGGCAGCTTCTATAATTAAATTGTTATTGCCAACTGTGGTAGTAATAACATTGTTATCAATTCTTATATCACCAGTACTAAAAATATCACTAGTAATTGTACCAGTATTGTTAATAGTTGTTGATGTTATAGTACCAACTACAGTTAATGTCTGACTAATCTCAACATTATCTAACGGAACATAAATTCTACCAGTACCAGCGGCTTCTAATCTAAGATCATTATTTCCTATTGTAGTGGTTATTAGATTACCACTTATCTGTATGTCTTCAAATTGAACAGTTGAGCCGACTGTTAGCGTTCCGGTAATTTCAGTATTACCTGTCTGATTGTAATCACCAGTTTGAGTAAATGTTCCTGTGTGATCTAAAGTTCCAGTGATATTTGTATCTTCTAGATCAGTTGTACCGTTAACTGTTAAGTCTTGATCAATTTGTACATTATTATTTGGTACAGATATATCACCTGTTCCATTAGCTTTTAGCTCTAGATCAATATTAGTAGCAGTTGACTCAACTACATTAGTAGATACTTTGACACCGCCGCTTTCTAATGTTGTTGTGTATAAAGTAGCCCAGCGCTCATTTGTAGTTCCTAAATCGTATAAACTATCTTGAGCAGGAACAATATCACTGTCAACGCCCGCTACAAATCGTACTGTATCAGTAGATTGATTTCCAATAATTAAATTTCCGCCTACAGTAACGTCACCCGTTACATCTAAATTACCAGTTACTGTGGTATTGCTGTTAATATTAACCTGATTACTTGCGGCTTCAATGTTAAAATCTTGTGTTAGTGTTTCAACGATGTTCCCGCTGATTCTAAAATCTCCAGTCTCAATTTTAGTAGCATCGATATAAGTAATATCGCCGCTGCCGTTGTCAAACGTTAAACTGGTACCAATAGTAACATTTGAGTTTGTAAAGCTAACTTCACCAGTTGCTTGATTAACGTAGAATAAATCTCCGATACGGAAATCACCTTTGTGGTCTACGCTATTATAGAAAATCTTAGCATTGTTAAGTTCAACAACTTCGTTGGCCTGTATGACTGTGTTAGGATCATTAGTAGTTTCTTTACCGTTACCAATGTAGGCTAAGTTTTGTCCAATAAGGTAAGCAATAACTCCAACACCATCGCCATAGATACCGTAGTTACCGTAAACGACAGCAGAGCCAATGCTACGAACTTCTGCACCAAAGTCTGAATAATCAACTACATCAATAATACTTGCTGTACCACCTGCATCTGTTCTAATGTCTTGAAATGTGTTGCCGTCGTCTACAATAATTGTACTGTTATTTGTACCGTTAAAGTGTAATAAAAGTACGGTACTAGTGTCGCCTAAAAAGGCAGCAGTTGGAACAGTTACACTGGTTGTATATTTGGCGACTCCTTTAACTACTCGTAGCTCGTCAATGTATCCTGTACTTGGTGCGCCACCAGTCCAGCTTGCTCCAAATCTAAATGGTCTAGCAGGATAGGTAGTAGAATCTGCCCATGTAGTTGGAGTTACAGTTCCGTTAACAGCAAGTTTAGTTGTCCCTGATGTTCTAAATAGTGTGATATGATTCCACGAGCCAGCGGCGCAAGCTACAGATGATGTTATTCGATAGGCATTGCTAACAAATAATCTAATATTTCCGGCTGCGTTCATTTCTAGATAAACAGCAGTATCATTAGTCGCTGTTCTCATATCTAGTAAAACTTGTGGAGTTCCTAACGCAGTTGGTCTCCAAAAGAATTCAATAGTAAAATCGTTAGTACCAAATTCAAAATCTGGTTGGCTAGCAACAGTTAGATAATCTCCAGTACCGTCTAACACTAAACTTGCTGTGCCAAACTTTTTTTCTGCTGTGCTTAATTTTGCATCGCCGTTAACAGAAATAGTTTTTCCTACTCTGTCTTCTAGTGTTTCCCAGCCAGCACTTTTACCATCAATAACAAAAAAGTTTCCATCTACACTTTCAATTGTACCGCTAGCTAGCACTGTAGTACCGTCTGTATCATAATAAGTTAAGGTATTGCCGGCAGCAAATGTGCCTGTTCTGTTATTAATTTTTACACGAGTCTTTCCGTCACCGGCAAAACCTGTTGATCCGCTTAGTAGGTACATTCCCTTGTTAGCATAGTAGGTAAAGCTGTTAAGCCATTCAACTCTAGCACCGTTAGTAGCAACTAGAACATCGACGCCTGGACAGATAAATGTCACACTGTGGAACAGCATACTGGCTTCTTTGCTGGCAGCATTAGCTAAACTACCGTCAATATATGCTCCTCCGCCTGCGTCAGCTGATGCAAATCCTAAAGGGTCGCTCAGTGTTATTGTTGAACCTTTAGTCAATACTGTTATGTTTCTAACATATGGACTACGACTAGTTACAGTAAATCCCGATGCAAATTTAAATGCATAACCTGGAGCATAAAAGTCTGCAACAGTTAAATCTTCAACAGTAGTTTCGCCATTGAGTAAGAATGCAGATTCGGTATTGGTAGCTAGAGTAGGTTTAATTTTAACTGCTCTAATGCCAGCACCTTTAATAGATACGCCTGCTGGAACAGTTAATGGAAAAATTTCTTGATATTCGCCAGGGTAAATGTAGATTTGATCGCCTGGAGTATTTGCTATAGTCAAGGCGTGTTTTAGTGTTGCAAACGGATCATTTTGATGTTCGCCGGCATTAGTGTCATTGCCGTTGACAGCAACATAATAAATTTTTCCTTGAGGTAAACTTAGGGTAATCCCGTCAACAACAATATCTCCAGTATCAATATTTTCTGCATAGATGTTTTTGACCCAGAGATCTTTCCATTTGTAATCTATATTTCCTAATGTGTATTCGTTGTCAATATTTGGTATAATATTTGATGCTACGTCTGCATTAATCTCAATGTTATCAGTGTTAGCATCACCAACTGTGATATTACCGTCTGCTCTAATATTTCCAGTAACATACACATTACCATAGACATTTGTATTTGCATAGATGTCTAAGGTACCTTTATCTTCATCTAACGGGCCAGTTAGATCAGGTCTAATTTCTAAATTTGTGTTTGTACTGTTTGTAGATATTACGTTATTTTCTATAGTAATATCATCAACGGATAATTTTGCTTGATAAGTTACTTGATCGCCAGTACCATTTGCTAGATTAAGTATGCCAGTATTACTGGTAATAGTATCTCCAGAAATTGTAAGATCTGCTAGATCTGCTTGATTTGTTACTTCTAGATCAGTGGTGCGTGTTGTGCCGTTTACGTCAAGTTCGTGTTGGGGAGTTATTGTTTTTACACCAACTTTACGACCGTTAACGTCTAAGTGGAGCAGATCGTTATCAAATGTAAGATCGTGGCCGTTGCGAGTTAAATTATCTTTTAGAAGTTGACCAGAAATACGACCAAGCTGACTCATGCGCTCTCCTTAGACCCCGTGTTTCACGGTTAACCTAGTTTGGATTTCTCCGCATCCCCGTAGGGCTCTTTGCTGGTTTACCACAGTTTAACCATACGAAAAATTGGTCATTTTTCGTAATCAGTAGTATTTAGCCGTTTGGTAAATTAGCCTAGTACAAGGGCCCAAAGATTGGTAACTTCTTGAACTTCTTCTGCGTTTAATAGATCGCCGCCTGTGCCCGACAAGGTTTGATATTCAATACCGTTAAACACTTCTGCTGTGCTTAGTTCAGTATTCCAACGCATATCTCCAGTCTCCGGTGTTAAAGGACGAGACGCTGAATCACCGGCCGGAATAGCAAGGCCGTTAGTTCCAGTAAAATGTACATAGCCTGCACCTGTGTTTTGAAGTACTAGCGGGCTGTTGCTATTATTGATAATTTGATTTGAGTTTAACTCTATGTCGTCAATAATAACGGATCCTGATCCGTTAGGAGTAAAGAACAGATCGGTATTTGTTGCTGTAGTTGATATGCTATTATTGTTAAAGAATGTGTTATCAACTTGTAATCCATTAGCAACAAATCCTAAAGTGCTAGCCGACATTGCTAACGCACTATTAACTGTGAAATTTAATGTATTATTAGTAGGATGTGCTGTTACATTTGTTAAAATATTATCCGAGTACACTCCGCCAAAACTAACTCGTGCTGTGCTAAATCCTCTAAACAACGAATCGGTTGTATTAAGTCGTAGGTCTCCTTGTGTTAGACTAGGCCTATTAGCTGTAGTTCCTGTTGGTATTTTTACTGCGGTATTAGTGTTAAAATCTACTACTTTACTTGTAGTAAAAATTATGCTACTATTTGTAGTTTCTGTACTAATAGTATCGTTATTAAATTTTATTTTTTCTAATGTAGGACCACCGGTACCTGACCCTTTTAATATTAAATTATTGTTGTTTAAAGTAGCTCTAATTAGATTGTTATCTATTTCAATATCGCCGTTATTAAAAATGTCGCTGGAAATTAATGCACTATTAGTTATTCCGTTAGTGTATAATGTATTTTGTACCGTTAACTGTTGTCCTAAAGAAGCACTGTCATTGATGACAACTTCTGCTGTACCGTTTGCTTGTAAAGTTAAGTTTGAATTAGTTACAGATGTTAAGATTTGATTGTTAATAAATCTTACATTTTTAAAAAATGCATTAGTGCCGGTACTGGTTAGATTTCCAGTAATATCTAAATTTCCAGTTTGATTTACTGATCCAGTTCGGTCAATATTACCTGTTACATCTAACGTTCCTACAATTACTGTATTTTTTAAATTGGTGTTTTCTTGAACTGTAAAATTCTGATCAATATATAAAGGGTCAAGAGGTAGTGATACTAATCCTGTTCCGGCCGCACGTAGTTCAAGATCTTCGTCTGTTACTGTGGAAGTTAGTTGATTGTCAAAAATACTAATTTGATTATTAGTAAAGACATCACTAGTTACTGTTCCTGAATTATTAATAGTTGGGCTTTCAATAGTACCAATAGTTGCAGATTGATCAAATCTAGTGATTTCGTTAAATCGAACTATACCTGTACCAACTGCGCCTAGTTCAAGATCACTATTAGTATCTGTGGTAAAGATTCTGTTGTCTACAATATTAATATTATCAAAATAGATATTATCAGTAACATCTAACGTGCCAGAAATGTCTCTATTTCCTGTCTGAAGACTATTTCCAATGTGCTCGTAATTTCCAATAAGATTAATGTTGTCATTGACATTAACGTTTTGAAAATTAGTAATACCGTTGACTGTTAAATTTAGATTAAAGACAACGTCATTGTCTGGTATTAAAATTTTACCAGTTCCGTTGGCTTTTAAAAGTAAACTTTGATTAGAACTTACTGTGAAAATTTCGTTGTTATTAATTCGAATAGTACCTGCATAGGTATCGTCAACAAATATATCTTGCCACTTTTTTAAATCTGTACCTAAAGTGTATAAGTTGTGTGTTTTTGGTCTTAGAGCAAATTCTACCGGAGCAACAAATTCTACAACATCAATATATTGATTACCAATTGTAAGTTCACCTTCAATAGTGAAATCTCCTGTTACTTCTAAATTATTAGAAATATCAGTGTTAGAGTTAATTAAAATTTCACCTGTAGCAGATTGTAATTCAATTGTGCTTACTAAACTTGTTAGGTTATTGTCGCTGAATCTTATATTTCCTGTTGTTACTTGTGTAGCGTCTATTACTGTTTCATCAACGCCGCTAGCAAAATTAATTGAAGTGACGCCTCCGGCACTAACTGTAACGCCGTTAATAGTAACAAATCCAGTTTCAAAACTTACACCAAATGCGTCTCCAACTTTAAAATTTCCTTTGTTATCTACGCTTTGATAGTAAATTTTTCCGCTAGCAATTTCAATAGTTTCATTAGATTCTATATTCAAACTAGAATCGTTGCTAACATCTTTGCCTGCACCAATATATGCAAAATTATGGTTTATTAGATACATTAGTGTGCTTGAGCCATCAGCTTCTGCACCATAATTACCATAAACATTGGCCGAGCCAATACTGCGTATTTCAGCACCAAATTTAGCAGCCAGGCTAGCAAAACCTAACGTACCGTTGGTAGCATAAAGACCTCTATTTGCAAAATATGTAAAACTGTTTAACCATTCAACTCTAACACCATTAGTCATTACCAGTGCATCTACACCTGGTGTAATGAATGTCACACTGTGAAACAGCATACTAGCTTCTTTACTAGTGCTTAGTGCTAGGCTTCCGTCAACGTAGGCGCCGCCGCCTGCGTCTCCTTCATCAAATCCTCTAGGATCTGCTATTGAAGTTACAGATCCGTTAGTTATTACTGTAACGTTTTGAATATATGGACTACGACTTGTTACAGTAAAGTTAGGAGCAAATGCAAATGCATAACCCGGTGCGTAAAAATTTTTAACAGACAAATCACTAACTGTAGATTCACCATTTAATAGAAACACTGTTTCTGTGTCAGTAGTTGCATCTGGTTGAATAGTTACTGCTCTAATTCCTGCGCCTCTAATAGTTACACCTGCTGGAACGACTAACGGAGTTATTTCAGTATATGTTCCTGGATAGATAAAAATAGTATCTCCAGAATTAGATTCAAGAATTGCTTTTTGTATAGTTGCAAAAGGACCATTTTGATGATTACCTACATTATCATCATCACCGTTTGTGGCTACATACCAAATGTTTCCTTGTCTAAGTGCAAGATTTATACTGCCTGAGGTAATAGATTCAAGCGTAATAGCTTGTCCGTTAATTAGATAGGAGTAAACTGTTTCCCAGTTTTTCTGTAAAGATCCAATGTCATAAAATTCATTTTGATCTGGGATAATATCGCTGTTAATGTCTGATGCAAATGTAACAGTATCTGTATCGTCTGAGCCGAATTTAATACTTCCATCTAAGGTTATATTACCTGTTCCAGGTCCTACATCATGAACTGTTAGGTTTCCAGTGATATTAGTATTAGAAAAGATGTCTACTGAGCCTGTACCATTTGGTCTTAGTTCAATAGTACCGTTTTCATCTAAATTTACAATTTGATTAATATCAAATTCAAGAGAACTTGTTGCTATGCTGTTGGCATAAACCTGTGTGCTAGCAGAAAATTTTAAATCATTGTCAGCAGTAATTGTATTATTTGCTATACTAATTTCAAGAGAACCTAAATTAGTAAGTCCATTATCTGCTATTAAGTTTGTAGTTAGAGTTTTACCGTTGACTAGAACTGGCGTAATTCTAGTATCAGTGTTGATACTAATTTTTCTACTAGAAACGTCTAAGTAAATTAAATCGTCGTCAAAAGCTAAATCATTACCGTTTCTAGTAAGATTATCTTTGAGAAGTTGTCCTGAAATTCTACCTAGTGCGTTTGCCATTTAGTGCTCCGTTACACTATTTATTGGCTATCACTGATCAAATTTATGGTAGACGTATGCGTGTTTAGTGTTTGGAACGTAGGTATAAAAATTAACATACGTACCAGTTTTTCTTACTTTACCTGTAGTTCCGTTTCCAGTGCCACCACCTGTTGGGATAGTAAACACAGTACCTACAGTGTTAGCACTTGCGCCAAGCAATGTAAAGTCAGTGTCTCCTACATTAGTGATTATATATTCTTGATTTTCTAAGAACGCACCTGTGGTAATTTCTGATCCTGTTCCTGTAGTTGTAGGATTTTGTACAATTTCAAAGTTTGCAATTGCAACTTGAAACACTGTGTCAACAACCACAATTAAATTGTTTGCAATCTGTGCGGCATTCCAAGTAACACCAGCTTGTGCTGTGTAGGTAAATGGATCAGGGTTCAGCGGTCCAAAAATTGTGTCGCTATCGTTACCAACACCAAGATCCTGTACAACAACTGCATTTGGCTCTTTAAATCTTAAAGTTCTCCAACTGCTTCCTTGATATACTTCAAACTCACCGTAAGGACTATTTAGATCTGTATTATAACGAATCATTCCGTTAACTGGACTTACTGGTCTGTTTGCAGTATTACCTTTTGGTATTAACAAATTATTTGTGGTATTCATAATCACAGAACTATCAGTACGAACAGCTACTCTGTCGTCATAAATTGCTCTACGATTAAGTGTTAACGTCTTTAAAAATCGCATTGTATTATACCGGTAATGTACTAATTGTTGCTGTTAATCCTGTTCCTGTGCTTGTTGCAACAAGAGCATCCCCAGTTGACAGCACCATTTTTTCTTGATCAAAGCTAACAGTATCGCCTGCTGGAATATTCAATGCATTTACTATCATAGTACTAGAATCTGCTGTACCACCGCTAGCAACTGCGTATAATGTTAATGGTAGATCTCCGCCTGTAGTATTGCAAACAATAACAGTAGTAATGGCACGATCACCAGATCCTGATGCAAGTGTTGTATTAGTTGCTAAAATTGGTGTATTATGTAATGCCATTTGTTATCCTTAAAATAATATACTAAACAATAGTGCTCTATTCTTTGCCACTAGTTCATCTGATGTAAGAGTATTTACAAAGTAAAGTCCGCTCTTACCAGGTGTTCCGATTCCCAATCCTGGATCTTTGGCATAAACTCTACTGTAACTACTTGCTGCCACAGGATCAGTTAATTGATTTTGAATTTTTACCACAGAATCAAATCTAACATTATTATTAGTTGCTGTTAAAATTAAATCGTTTGTTAGACTAGTGTTACTAACTGTGTTTGTTAGAACTCTAACGTTGTCTACATTTAATCCGTTTGGATTAAATTGTCCTCTTTCTGCACCATCAACTGTAAAAACAATTTTGCTATTAGCAGGTCCTACATAACTAGGATCAAGAAGTGTTCTATAATAGTTATAAGGTCCTGGTGTAGCATTAAAACATTCTACTCCAGTGTCGTCTTCTGAAATAGAATAATCGTCAAAGAAAGATAGGTTACTATCAACATAATCTTTAACTGCTTGTGCATTAGGCAGTGCATCTGGACTTATAACAGTCAACGGACCAGTAGGAGGATCTAAATCAAAATTTGTGTAATCAAACACATTTCGTTCATAATCAGTTGTACCTTGAACTGAAACTATACCGTCTCCTGGTGCACCAATTAGATATAAATTTTCACCTCTAGACATGATACTGCAAGTTTCAATGCCCATTAGTGTACCTGTGCCGCCAGTTAATCGTTTAAAGACAAATGTACCGGATTTAGAACTTCCGTCGGCTGCTATATGGTCTACAGTTTCGTCAACTGATAGCCTAGCATCTGCAAACTCACCAGTTCCACCTCGAACAATTTCAATACCGCTTTGATAATCTAAAGATCCTAAAATACCTGTAGAACTACCTCCGCCAATATTAATTCGAATAATATTGTCTACAACTGTAAGTGTCTCAGAATTAATAGTGGTTACATCACCGGCAACTTCTAAGTCACCAGTGATGTAAACTTTTCCGTCGTTCCCAACGTCAAACGTTACTGTACCATTAGTTTTAGTAATGACTTTGTAATTACCGTTAGAAACATTTAGAACTTTCATTTAATTTCCTATTAGACGTTTGCTAATGTAACACTTGTGTTTAAAACAGCAGAAGTTAAATTCCACTTAACTTTTTGTCCGGCAGCAAATTGTGTTCCTGTGTCAGGAGTTAAAATAGCTACACGATTGTATAGTTTTTTAACAAAATAAGTACCGCTGGCGCTGTCTGTGGCAACAATAGCCATTTCAAGAGCAGCGTCAGGTGTGCTATCTACTAGCTTAAACACTGCTGTTCCATCAGTTGTTGCAACTTTAAATTTCTTGCTTCCTACTTGTTTTAAAATATCGTTACCGCTAGTGCGATTAGTACTATCATAACGAGCTTGTACTGCAATAGCATCTGTTCTTGTAGTAGTCATTGTGACTGTAACACCACCAGAACCGCTAGTCAATGTTGCTGTTTCACCGCCACCGCCAACGGTGTCAGTTACTGTAATTGTTGGTGCAGATGTATAACCGCTACCACTATTTGTAACAGTAATAGATTCAATATCACCGTTAACATCAATTGTTACAGTACCTGTAGCAGTTTGGCCGCCTGCAATTTGTGGTGCTGAAAATGTTACGGTTGCGCCTGTATTCATGCTGGCTGCAATTGGGGCTGCAATAGCTACGCTAGCAACTCCTTCGCCGCCTGTCTTTTCGCCTGTTGCGGCGTAGTTTGGATCACCAAAATTTCTTTTATTAACTGGACGTCCCATTTGTTTTCTCCTTGTAAAATGAGCGTTCTAGGCTCTACGCGGCGGGAACCGCATAAATCATTCTAGACGTATTATTTATCTGATCAAGAGAAAGGGCTCCGAAGAGCCCTTTAATTAACAGCTTATCGCTATCTATTGATTAGCTGAATACAGCGTTAGCAATAGTTACTTTGCCTAGGTAATCAGCAGCGTTACCTAGAGAGCTTGCGCTGTTGGTTAGTTCAACATAACCATAACGTGTCATAAATGATACGACTGGTTCGAATGTTGATGGATCTAGTACAACACCAGAGCTCATTAGAGGAATGTATGGGCAGTAGAATGCAGCCGCATCGCTCTCTGAAGAACCCTTATATCCAACTAGAACGGTGTCGTCAGTTGCATAAGTGTTTACATAAACCTTCATTGCATTGTTCAATGTACCAACGAACTTGGTGTTTGTTGGAGCTTCGAAAGTACCTTCTGTTGTTCTTGCAAAAGCAGAAGTTGTAGCACTTTGAAGAATTGTCAATGCTGTTGGGCTAACAACAGCCCAGTTACCAGCGCCACGACGTGTACGCTGAGCGATAACGTTAGCAACACGATTAATCATAACTGCTAGAGCAGCGTGCTCGTCACCAACGAATGTGGCAGTACCACTTACGTTAGCTTGATCGTATGCTTGTGTGTTATTGCTACCAGCAAGTGTCTTAAGACTTGCTAGAATTTCTTGGTCAATTTCAGCTGTAATTTCTTGAGCTAGAGCAGCCATGATTTCAGCTTCAATATCGATACCTTGTTGAGCTTGTGCATCCTGAGCAGCTTCGAAAGTCCAACGTGCGCTGAGCTTACGAGTTTTAGCTTCAACAGTTTGCTTCAAGATCTGAATGCTTAGACGCTTACCAGCGGCACCTTCTAACACTGCTGTAGAAGCAGCGCCAGGAGCACTAGCACCAGCACCGGCAGGTGTTGATGAAGAATAGTTCTCAGCAATCTTGAATGGGCTTAGTGCCTCTTCACCAGCAGTAGCACCATATGTACCAGAGACGCTATCAGAATAACGAACTCTTAGAGTATGGATTTGACCAACTGGGCCAGTCATTGGTTGTACACCTACCAACTCGTTAGCGATAACTGTTGGCATTACGCGACGGATTACTGGAAGAATCACGCGGTTTAATGTTGCGACGTTTCCGGCAGAAGTAGCACCTGTACTAGCACTTTCTGCGAGATACTTGCGTGTATTCTCGAGAGTAGCTGCCATTACTGATTTTTTGGTGCCTTGTAGGCCTTCAAGAAGGGCCTCTTTGGTCTCTGCCCAACGGCTTGATAGTAGTTCTGACATTATTATATCTCCTAAATTAATGTTTAAATTCCAGCAAGACGACGTATATCAAATATATTGTGGTCTTCTCTGCTGCTACTTACGCTGTTGGTTTCTTTATTGCCTGTTACTTCTTTTGCCTCTACTAGTGCCTGTTTTTTCTTCTGTGGAGCTTCGCCAGCAATTACCGCTGGAAGATACTTGTCAAAGCTAGAACGTAGCTTTGTAGTTTGTACACTTTCAAGAAGTTCGGTCATTATTGCCTTTTGGCTTGAAGCCAAAGGTGCTAACAATTCACCCATAATTTCTTGACGTTGTTTACTCTCCATTAGAGTTTTTACTTCCATCTCTTTGCTTTCTGCAATTAGTCTAGCTTCTGCTACAGCGTTTTTAGCCTGGGCTAGTTCTAATTCTTTCATGTCTATGACTTTGAGCAATTTAGATGTTTCTGATTTTTCGTTTAAGTAACTGCCTTGGTATTCGCTAGCAAATGCTTCGAATAGTTTGCGACCAAAGTCGTTGCGACGAGCACTTTCGATATCTTCTTTTAGTTGACCAATCTCTTTTGTCAGAGTTTTTTCAACTGTAGATTCTACCAACTGTGCCGCACGTTTTACAAACTGAGTCTTCATTTGCGCTAGGGCTTCACGGCCTTCACGTACCAAACGTACTTTTGTTTTTGCAAGGTCTTGCTTATCTGTATGGAATTCTGCGATTTCTTGTGCTAATGCTTCAACTACAAAACGCTCTAGTGTTTTGAATTTTGCAGCCATTTGTACTTGATCTTCGTGTAGCTCTTTAACTTCTTTAGAAAGTTGACGAGTTACAAACTCTTGCATTAACTTAGCATTGTTTTGCATTTTTACTGCATACTTTGCTTTCATTTCTGCTAATTGTTTACGATCTTCTACAAATTGTGCAATTTCTTCACGTAGTTGGTCTCCCAACATACGATCAATAGCTTCGACCATAACTTGTTTGTCGTGTTCGTAGCGTTGAGCAAATTCTTCACGTAGTTGTTGAGTAACTTGTGTACGGTTCTCGTTAATACGAGTTTCCCAAGCCTTCTCAATATCAGCTTTTACTTCTTCTGAAATCACATTATTCTCAAATAGATTTTTTAGTGCATCCAACATTGTGATTCTCCTCTTGTTATCGGAGCCCGCTTATTATTCTTAATAAGCTCTCTTTGAGATATTGTTGTGCTTTTGGGTCACCCTGAACCTCTTTCGCTATGCGCAAGGCATTATAACCACCTCGTGTATTCATAAGGTGTTCATAAATTGGTGTAGGATACGCTCCCGGAGCACTGGGTTGAGCTACCACATCAACGGTGATAATCTCGAAATCGGACACTTCACCGGATCCGTCATCTCTGACGTTTCCGGATCCGCGCGATGAAACTCCTAATTTTACACCACTAGTCAACATAGCATTTACTAGACCGCCCATTGGTGTAGGTAGGATCTTTAATTTACCATAACCGTCTGCACCATCCATCCACATTTCTGTGATCATATGGCTTACACGGTCAAGGTTAATTCTTAGGTCGTCAGGATGATCAACTTCGCCTAGGACTGAATATCCACCTGCGATTTGATCGTTCAGGGTCTTGACAGCCCTAGCAATCTCTCTTGCAGGATAAACACGCTGATTCTGATTCCTCTTGTCACCTTGGATAAAAATACCTTTCATATAAAGGTTTTTACCGCCGTCACCGTCGGATTCAACGATCACTTTCGCTTGATCGAAACTCAGGTTTTCACGAAGATAATTCATCAATGAACCTTCTTACTTTGCTCTACCGGGAGCACCGTTTAGTGGACTACCTGCGCTCTTGTCGCCGTCATCTCCACCTTTTGGAGCAGAAACTTTCTTAAGGTGTTTTACACCAGCTTTACCACCAGGTACGTTTACGTTACCAGCATTATCTTCTTTGGTAGAAGGATTTGCTAAACCGCCTTTTGTACCGCCAGTGGTGCTTTCTCCGCCCTTAACGATGTTGGCTGTTGTACCGCCCATATCGTTCTTACCAGCTACTGGGCTCTTGGTATTTTGACCGTCATCACCCATTTTTGCGTTACCTACTTTTTCTACATATTCACGCATAAATGCGTCTGTAGAAATGTCTAAATCTTCTTCTGACATTTTGCCCATGTCGTCGCCCATATCGTCGCCGCCCATGTCGCCTTCGTCATCCATACCGCCTTCGTCGCCCATTAGTGCTTCAAACTCAGCACGTAGATCATCAAGTGCGTCCTCTAGGTCAACAACGCGATCTTCTAAATCGCCTTCACCTTCTGAACCTTCTTCATCGTCGCCCATTTCAGCATCGATATCGTCTACGAAATCGTCGCCTGCGTCGCCACCTACTGGACCTTTATCTTCGTCATCGCCTTCGGCAAAGCCAAAACTCTCGTCCATTTCTTCGTCGTCTTCTTCTTTAGACTCGTCCATTTCTTCTTCGTCATCAGATTCAGCCGACTCGTCCACTTCTTCGTCGTCTTCTTCTTTCTTTTCTTCGAGTTCCTCGAAGTCTTCAGCTAAGATGTTTTCATAGATTTCTCTAGATTTTTCTACAACTAGCTGATGGAAAAGCTCTTTGGCTTTATCGCTTTCTTCGTTGATAAGATGTTCAAGCATCTGCTCGAACTTGTTTCGATCAGTCATGTTTTTCTCCTTTTAGTTGCAAGGCTGTCAAATATATTTACATTTAATTGTAATAATAGGGGTATAATGGTGTGATTTTAGGAGTTTTTGATAAAAACTCCGTAAATTTATTTATTAAGCGGCAGGTGCTGGAGCTGGTTTATACATCACTTGAACAAGCTCAAGATCTTTTTCTTGTTCAAGTATATGAAGTTCTGCGGCTTTTCTTAGTTCGTTAATTTGACGTAGAGTCAAACGAGTCTTACGAGTGTCTTTGCGTTTTACTACACTACTGTCGCGACTAGGATCATATTTCATATCTTTTGAAATATCTTTCATGTCTTTATCAGCGTAAAAAAGTTCTCGTAAAATCATAATAATATTTATGCAGCCGGTGGTGTTGCAGGTGTTGCAGGTGCTGCCGCTGGTTCGCCGGCTGCTTGAGTATCGTCTGGTGGTACTGTGTCATCTGATAGTGCATCTAAGTCACTTTCAATACCAGCTTGACTGATACCTGCGGATCTTAATTCGCCAGAACTGTCTGTGGCTACGGCTTCTGCTTTGCCATTTTCTTCTGCCCATAGACGTTCATTTTCTGCAAGCTCTTCGTCAGTCATACCCAGGAATCGTTTCATTGCAAAGCGTTTGCTCATAAACGGAACTTGACTCATAGTTTGGAACTGTGGCACACGCTGGCCGTCTAATTCTGCTTGACGATATGTAGCAAAGTTTTGTGGAGGTTGAAATTGTAACTCAAACATACTTGAGTCAATATTAACTCCCCTATCGTACAGATATAATTTAAATTCTTGATCAATTACATCTTGCATTAAACTCTGCAATCTTTGGCAATAGTTATTAAAACGCAGTTCTTGAATATATGCTGTGCCAACGCGACCATCGTTATACTGAGCTTGGCTATCATCTGCACCTGTTGGCAGATAGCTACTTGGAATTCTTAAACCACGGAATAACTTGTTGGTAAAGTATTTTAAATCATCAATCTCGCCAAGATTTGTGCCTCCTGGAAGCGTTTCAACTTTGGATCCGCGACCTTCTGCGGTTTGCGGGAAGAAGTAGTCTTCATTGATACTAAGCGGATTGTATGCTGAATCAATAACGTTAGTGCCGCCGCCAGTAGCACTTGGTAACCTGCGCTGATGTATTTCATTTTTAACCCTTTCGACAAAGCTCATAGCCAAGTGACTAGGCATATTACCCACATCAACATAGAATACTCTGCGTTCTGGAGCACGTTGGACACGGTAGATAATAATAGCATCTTCAAGTAGTTCTTTTTGTTTGAATACTTTAAAGATATTTTCTAATAAGCTGTTACCAAAAGGAAAGTTGTTGTCTAGTCCTTCGCTTAGACTTAGATGAACTACGTGCTTGGCATCTACTGCTACTTCGTTTTGATTATTTTGAAATCTTGTTCCTGGACTTACTGGATATGCTCCTGCTTGCCCTCTAGCGGCTGCGCCTCCGGCAACATAGGCAGTGCCCCTATTATTGGAATTAATCTGATTAGGATTAATTGTAGTTGTTACTAAATTTTGAAAATTAGGATTTAAATCTCTAATAACATACTGTTCAGGTTCTTTGCCTTCACTTTCATTTACAATAATTTTAGTAATCTTTCCTGGATCAATATAGGTCCATTTTTTATTTTCTGGATCTCTAATAAAGAAAGCATCTCCGTATTTGAATACATTACGTACAATACGGAAGATTCTAGTTTCAAATTTTTGCAGTTTACACCACTGTTGTAGGTATTCTCTTAGAATAGCAATTTCTGAATTAGTAGCTTTGTTTCTGTAAAATAGTGTAAACGGTGTTTGATTTTCTCTATTCTTTTGTGAGCAAAACTCTGCAATAATATCTAATGCGGCATTAACTTCACTGTCCATGTCCATTGTGTCGTATTGTAGATAACGCTCAATACGATTAGGAGCACCAGTGTAAACGTCTGGTAAGTAACTGGAATAGTTGCTTCGAGCTGGCCCCGGTTTGGAACTGCTTTGCCCGATTGGACTATAAGTTCCAGGTGTTGCGTTAACTTCGACCGGTGTAAAATATTTTTTCCAACTCATTATTATCTCTCAAAAATGTTGCTTGAATTTGCTTTAGCTGCTCTAGCAACTTGTTTATGACCTTCTTCATTGACACGTATTAGGTCGTTTACTTTAGTATTTAATGCTGTAAGAGCTTTTACAACGTCATCAAGAGTAGATTTTTCTGCGGTAGAACCAGCAACTTTTTTGGTTCCAGTATCGCTTTTAGCCGGAGAAGCAGTGTCTACTGGTGTATATTCATCTCCAGTTTCAGGATTAATTTTTTTACCCGGGCTAGCTGTTTTTTCTGCAGGCTTATCTGGTACTGCGGCAGCGGCTGATTTTGGTTTAGCAATAGGTAATCCGTTTTTACCAAGAGTGAAACTGTTAATGTCAATTGGTCCTCTGCCTGAATTTTGTGCCGGTGTTGGTGCAGTTGAATCTACTAAGTCAGACATAGCAGAGTCTAGTCTGTCTGGAACAACAGCAGAATCCCAAGCAGCCTGCGCTTGTCTCTGTTCGTCGTCGGCAGTGTTTCTTGCTATAGCACCTTCTAAGTCTCCAAATTCTGTGTCAACTGGAATAGCATCTTCAATGTCTGCAGAAATTTGATCAGTGAGATCTGAAATGTTCCCCCAACTGTCATTATAATTTGACATTGACTCTATCTGTTTTGCTGTAAGTCTTTCTATTTGTCCATCAAGTTGTTCAGCTTCGTCAAAAATTTCATCCCACTCTGCACCACTTCTTGCCATGCCGTCGTTCATAATATCTTCGAGTTCTTGACGTCTCTTACTTGCATATTCAAGAGCGGCTGCTGTTTGATCAATTGCATCTACTGGCATTGCATCTTTTAGATCAATTGCCATTTTAGCAACTACATCGTCAAAATTTTCTCCGAATTCGTCAACAGAATCCGACATATTGCTAGCACTATCTTTGCTTAACAAGCTAAATTCAGAATTAAAATCTGCAAAAGACTTTGAAAAAGGAGCAGTCATATCTCCTAATTCTTGAGCAGATAATTTTATAGTCTTTGAAGTATCCCCAATAACTGAACTAAAACTTGTAGTAATGCTTTCGCTGATACTTCTCATATCAATTGCTGAAGTAGCACTTGATTTAGGTCCAATCCCGGATACTAAATTGTTCAAGTCAGGCATACTAGATTTAAATGCAGAACTTTGCATATCAGCAATGTTTTGACTCTGTGTCTTGAATACATCACCTACACCAGTAAACGATGATTTGAAAATGTTTTTCATGTCTTCAGGGCGTACTACTGCTTCTAATCCGTGTAGTTCTGCTAGTGTACCTGATCCAAAATCTTCAAACAGTTTACCAGTTACACCCATTGTACCGTAACTAAACTTCTTAGGAGCAACTTGGATAGCCGTGTTTATACCAGCGACGCCTGTTTCATTGGCTGTTTTTCCGAATTTTGTTGCGCCATAACCTGCGGCTTCCCCAACAGTTTTTGGTTCAGCAGCCCCAGATTCCGCTTTTGCACGACCTGCCAGTATGGGATTTTCAATTGCTTTAGCAAATCCTACCTCTTTAGCACCCGGCATTAGTTGAGATCTAGCACCTAAGGCTGCGTCCGCTAATTTGTTTAATGCAGGATTAACATCTTTGTTCAAAGGACCTACTAGGCTGTTAGCAATTGCACTAGACACATCGTTCATTCTTTGTTGAACGTTAAGAGCAGCCTTAGTTGATCCTGAAGCAGTGTCTTGTTCAGCTCTAGCTCTCTCTACTAAAATTTTACGTGCTTCTTCATTTGAAATAACACCTTTGCCATTTGCTTCTTGTTCTTTTTTAATTAAAGCAATAGCATCTTCTTGTGCCTTGTTAGACATATACAATTTCTGTGCGGCTTCTCCAGCGGCTCCGCTAAATTGTCCATAGATAACTGTTTGTCTAAAGGCAGCATTTTGATTATTCTTTATAGATTCTTCTGTTGCATTCTGTAATCTTTTATTAGATTCTTCAAAATTTCCAGCAGCCGATGCTTGAGCAGCTCGAGCTGCTTCAAGGCCTGCACGGTTAGCCATGGTCTGTGTAGTGGCTGCTTCTTTGGTCATTACCTGACCGTAGGTAAATGTTTCTTTGAATACCTGTCCTAGGCCTATAGCTTCGGCTTTGGTATACTCCTCCATGATTTTAGTACGGCGTTCTGCGGCTTCTTTAGGATCCAAACCTTCTAATTGCTGTGCTAGTTTAGCTTGGAAAGCGGCATCTGCTTGTAATTTCTTAGCACTTTCCATTTGCTCTTGGCGGCTCTTGCCAGTGAGCTTGGCCATAAGATCCATTTCGTAGGCTAATGAAGTAGCACTTTTAATAGCAATATCATCGCGCTCTTGGCCTTTACGCATACTGCTACCGATCATAGTAGCTTGTAATGCTAGAACATCATTCAGTTCTTTGTTTGTATAACCTAATTGACGTAGACTATCTGTAGATTCTCCAGCGTCAAACATTTTCTTAGATAACTCAGCGAATTCCTTAGCACCTGCGCTAATGCCACCGCCAAATCCAGCTAATAAAACTTGATTATCTTTAATAGTTGATGCAAAATCGCCTAGGTCTACTCTTGCGCCTTTGGCTGCAACACCCATTCCAATAACATCATTACCAAAACTTATACCTGTTTTACTAAGATCACGCCAAGTTCCTAGACCCTGATTGATTTCACCGGCAACTTTGTCATATGCTTCTTTAAGGGCGCCAGCGCCCTTGCCAGCACCTTTAAGGGCCGTATCAAACAAATTAAGTTCTTGGTTGTTTAACTTAAAATTTGCTGCCCCAGATGTGGGCGCAGACTGAGATTTACCAATTACTTTACCTAATTTTTCTGATAATGCCGTAACGTCGGCATCGGTTAAATTTCTTTCAGCCATTATTTTTCCAGGTGAAATCTGCGTATATAAATACAGATAATATATTTATCGGGATTAAAAATGAGTCAAACCAATCCGTTGCAGAAGTTTTTTAGACAACCAAAAGTTTTTGTAGCTTTGCCAAGCAAAGGCTTGTATTACGAACCCGGAGCACTAGTAGGCGATTACAATAATGTGCCTATTTTTGCAATGAGTGGCATGGACGAAATTCTTATGAAAACGCCCGATGCGTTATTCACTGGCGAAGCCACAGTTAAGGTCATTGAAAGCTGTTGTCCTTACATTAAAGACGCTAAAACAATGCCGTCTATTGATGTTGATGCAGTATTAATTGCTATAAAAATTGCCACATTTGGGCAAACAATGAACATTAGCAAGACCTGTACCAATTGTGAAACTGAAAACGATTATGAAATTGAGCTTAACAATTTCTTAGATTACTTTGCAAACTTAAAATTTGTAAACTCTGTTCAAATTTTTGAAGGTCTGAATATTAAAATTAGACCGTTACAGTATCAAGAAGTAAGTTACTTTAGCATAGAAAACTTTAAACTACAAAAAACTCTACTGCAAATTAACGATATTCCTGACGATCAAAGACAGCAAAAAATTGATGAGATTTATTCTAATCTATCAGAACTTCAGTTACAACTATTTCTAACTGTGATCGAAACTGTGTCAGTTGAAGGTATGACTGTAACAGAAAAAGCTCATATTGAAGAATGGTTAAGAAATACTGATCGAGACAGCTACAAACTTATCAAAGACAAGCTAGAGCAAAACAAAGAAACTTGGGAATTTCCCGTACAATCAGTTAAATGTACTAATTGTGGTACAGAAAATAAAGTTACTATCACACTCGATCAATCAAATTTTTTCGCATAAAGCTACTGCACACCTCAAACTCTGACATTGAAGATTTTGTTAAGTATCTTGAATTAGAAGTTAAAGGTCTCAAAGACGAAATCTTTAGATTAAGTTGGTATATGAGAGGTGGCGTCAGTAGCCAAGAGTTATTTCATATCTACAGTTACGAAGATAGAGTCATTCTCAATGAGATTATCAAAGAGAATATCGAAGCTACTAAGAAAAGCGGTTTAAATCTAATTTAAATTCTGGATATGTTGCACCGGGTTTTCTTGGTGCAACATCTAAAGGATTTGGTTGTCCGCCACGTAATGCTCTTCCTACAGCATTTATAATTTTAAGATTGTTGTACAAATCAGGATCTGATCTCAAATATCCATCTTTGTCAGTGATTATCACGCCATTAATCTCTTTTTGCTTGGCTTGACTGGCAGCATAGGCAGTATCTTTTTCTGCTGAACTAGGTTCTATTTTTGATCTTGCGGCATCAGGGACACCTGGCACATCAAGTCCTGTTTTCTTTTCTAACCATTCTTCGGCACTGTCAATAGCTCCAATAATTCCATCTAGTACTGCTGATGCAACTTTGCCTAATCCACCAAGAACCAACAGTGTAGCCCAATGTTTCATAAAGGCTTTGCCGCTTTCAGTAGTTTCAATCCAGGTTAAAAAGGCAGCGCCTCCTACACGACCCACAGTATCTACTAGATTTCCTAGACCTTTAATGGCTCCTCCGGTAAATCTAAATCCAAAAAACTGTACAAGTTTTCCAAAATTAGCCACAAACTTGCCAAAGAAACCAGCAGATAATAAAATTGCACCTGTAGCTTTGCCTAATAATTGTTCTCTGGTTTCAACTGCAAGAGCTCTTGCTTCTTCTTCAGAAGTACACCCACGTAATTGATTTTCTTCAGATACATCTTTGCCAGATTTAAGTGCATCAACATATTCTGCTAGATCATCTTCAAGAGCAGTAACACTGGTCCAATACTCAAAAATATAATAACCAATTCCTAATACACTGAGTAAATTTAGTAATTGACCGCTAAACCCTTTGGCTACTACTTCTTTACCTCTTGCGGCAGCTTGACCTACTTGAATTCGTTTGGCAATCATGTTGAGGCGTTCTTCGCCTCGTAGACCTTTTAGACTATATTTGCCTTGACCAAATATGTTTGTTGCACTTCGAGCCTTACGAGCGGCTTGTGCCGCTTTGAGATCTTTGCCTCTTCTATAACCTTGATAGGCCTTTTTTGCGGCATCGGCAGCTTTGGTTACTCCGGGAATAGCTCCTAGGAATTCATCTACTTGCTGTTTTTCTGATACGATTTCGAAAACTTTCATGATATATTATTTATAGTAAGAAGAACTTGCGTTCTTCTGTTCTTCGCTATCGCTCGAACTTATTTGTTTTTGTTTAATGCGAAGCATTTAAAATATTATCTAGATTGTGTAGTCACACTTAGCCCGTTAGGGCTAAGAAACATTATCTGAGTTGCTAAATGTCACACAGCGTTAGGACTACAAGCATTTCTGCTAGCATAGGCGGTTGTCCGGTACCTATTCATCCCGTCTTATCACAACGGCAGGCATATAAATGTACGCTATCACACTTATAGCCGTTAGGGAGTTACCCTTCTTTTAGCCTGTTAAATTCTTTTCTATACAGCAAAACCGGTTGTATGTAGGCATATCCGATCGTGGTCCTGTTAAGGATACTTGCTGAACACTCATAACGGCGAGAGATTTCCTTACCCCGCGACATCACCAGGGATT
>JACCEA010309895.1_pt1 | contig 47178 bp, 38 predicted proteins | sample 7449851 | NCBI WGS metagenome assembly JACCEA01 (sample SAMN15323453, study PRJNA562643) | freshwater metagenome | isolation source: river surface water | place: USA:Blue River Watershed | collected 2017-08-18 | reverse complement strand
CGCTACAACCAACCTACCTTTGCTTCTTTCACGACCTGGAGGATTCAGCGGGAGCTGGTAATTTGCCGATGCAAATATGGCAAAATCTGCGCTTTTTTCAAAATATATGCCAATAATTTCCGAATACACCTTAACTTTAATTTCAAATTAAAATTATGCGAATCCTTACCCTTGTCTGCTTTTCCTTACTCGTCCTCGCCTGCTCTTCAGATGCTGAAACTTGGCTTCAAGAAGCCAAAAATAGGCTCCAAAAAGGAGAAAGCATTTCTGCCAAAGAGGCAATCAAAAAAGCATTAGAAAAGAATCCAGGATTAGCTGAAGCCTATAACCTTCAAGGGGTTATCGCATTTCAAGAGAAAAGTTGGGACGAAGCTCGAACAAATTACCAAAAAGCAATCGAACTTAAGCCATCGCTTTATACGGCGCAATTAAATCTAGGAGCCTTGGAAATGGAACAAGGAAACTGGCAAGCGGCCTTAGCGCCCACAGAAGCGGCAGTTAAACTTCAACCTGATTCAAGTGCGGCCTATTTGCAACGAGGAATTGTACAAGCGGCATTAGGTAAATCAAATGAGGCATTGGTCGACTTCACCCAAAGTATTTCGAAAAATGCCAAGGAAATTAATGCATTATACAATCGGGGGAATATCTACTTCCAACAAGAAAAATACGCATTGGCGAATCAAGATTTTGGAGCAAGTGTTCAAATTGATCCCACTTTTGGAAAAGGGTTTTATGCGATGGGATTGAGTTATTATAAGGTAAACGAAAAAGAGAAAGCTTGTTATGCCTTGCAGCAAGCCCAAAAATTAAAATATCCTGGAGCCAAAGAGGCTGTAACAAACCTATGTAACTAAGTACTATGAAAACGAAAAAAGCCATCTCATTTTTGGGAATCCTCTTTTCCTTAATCTTCCTTTTATTTACCTATTGGCAGCTCAATGATCCGGATCCCATTTTATGGGTTCCAATTTATGGAGTTGCCACGTATGTTTCATTCCAGGCATTTAGAGGAATGGTCAATAAAGAATTAACGCTTGTTTTATTTGTCCTAAGTACATTTGCAGGCATTCAACTTTGGGTTGAAATGACCGCATGGGAAGGATTTATGACAGATGGTTTGGCCATGAAAACAATGAATCAAGAATTAGCGCGTGAAGCTGTCGGTCTATGGATCGCTTCTTTTTCATTTGCCTTGTATTACCTTTTAGAGAAAAAATAAGATGCTAGAATTAGGTTTTGCTTCAGCAATTCTGCCCAATTTATCTTTGGAACAGGTCTTGGATTTTGCTCATCGTGCACGCTTCTCATGTGTGGAAGTCATGTGTTGGCCTTCCCAAAACAGCGATACTCGGCGCTATGCAGGGGTAAGTCATATAGCAGTAGACAAATTAGATTCTTTGGACTTATTGAACTTAAAAACCTTCCTAAAACAACACCCTGTAAAGATCTCAGCTTTGGGCTACTATCCCAATCCAATGGATCCTAATGAGGAGCAGGCGCTGTTTTACCGTGAACATATCAAAAAAATTATTCGTGCAGCGGCGGCATTAGAAATCCCTGTTGTAAATACATTTATTGGGCGAGATTACACCAAAAATGTCGCTTATAACTTAGCTAAATTCAAAGAAGTTTGGCCCGAGATTATTGCGTTAGCTGACTCATTAAGCATCAAAATAGGCATTGAAAATTGCCCAATGTTTTTCACGGATGATGAATGGCCGGGAGGCAAAAACTTAGCAACTACGCCCAAGATTTGGGATCAACTCTTTAGCATTATTCCTTCGACGAATTTTGGGCTAAATTATGACCCTTCACATATGGTTTGGCAGCAAATGGATTATTTATACCCAATCTATCACTATGCTGAAAAATTGCACCATATTCATTTAAAGGATGTCAAAGTTTATCAAAACAAACTAGACCGCGTAGGAATCATGGCAAACCCATTGGAATATCATTCGCCCAAATTGCCAGGCTTAGGTGATATTCAATGGGGAAAATTCATCAGCGCCTTGCATGATGTGAGATATCGTGGACCTATCGTCATTGAAGTAGAAGATAAAGCTTTCGAAAGTTCAGAAGCTGATGTGCAAAAAGCTATCTATATGGCAAGAAATCATATCAATACCTTTTTGCCCTAAGGTACGGGCACCATTTTAACAGAGGCATTCACATAAGTTGATTTGTAAGTTCGGGTACCTGAAAAAACAAACTCAGTTTTTAATAGACTGTTAATGTCACCAACTCCATCCAAAACGAAATAATTTGTCTCGGAGATTTGTAATTGTGTATCGTTATTAATCAGCTTCCATTTACCTGAAGCCGTGTTATTACCCGTATTATCGATTGCCAGACAGGTTCCATTAGCATAAAATGTCAAACGAACCTTAGACATATCATATTGAGAACCCTCTGCAGTTCTCCCACGCTGGTAAACAGTTCCATTTAAATATCCACTGGCCGTAACCTCTTGAATCTGCCAAGTTGTACTTAACAATATTTCTGTTTTGGTTTGGGGATCTAAGCTAGCATCGGGCTGACATGAAAATAGGATGCTCAAACTCAACAGGATAAAAATGTATCTCATAGGTGGATTAATGAACATCAAAATTACGAAAATTTAGTCATAAAAAAGGGAGCTCAATCGCTCCCTTCTTAATACCTGAATGAAATATTATTTTGTTGGCTTGGCGAAAATGCTAGCCTCAAGGCTCGGATTAATTTCAATCGAAATCGTATCCACGGTCATCATACCTCCCATTGGGCTAGCAGTTTCCATCGTATAAGGAAAATACAAACCATCCAAGGCTTTGTAATTTGAATAATTTACTTCCGTATCAATCTCCTGGCCATTGGCTTTTAATTTACCAGTCACTTTCACGATAAAGTAAGTTGCAGCAGATACGTAAACTTGTGATTCATCTCCATTGGCTTTTGTCACTTTTAATAAATAAACATCCGCCCCATCCAATTTCTCCTTACTAACCAATTCAATCTGCGCTCCTTCTTTTTGTGCAATAATTAATGTTGAACCTATATTTTTCTGAGAAGCAGCCATTTTTACTTGATCTGTTGGCATTTCTTCGGGCTGCCCAGTTCCACCCATCATAGCAGGTCGCATCATCCAACCTGTTTCACCCTGGATTGCCGTAATGATTTTATTTCCCATCACCTCCACATCAGTGCGAAAACCCTGTCCTATTAAAATAGAGGTTTTACTCTCAATGTCCATTCCTTGAACACTGAACTTATTTTTCATCACCAAACTTTTAACTGCTGCCCATTTTTCAGGACTTCCCATGGCTGATTGATGTTTACTCAATACCTCTTCGGTAGATTGAGCTTTTAAAAGGATGGTGCTGCATAAAAGCAAGCCCAACATGATTGCATTGCGCGTATTTTTCATTAGGGTATATTTTTTCCGAAAGATATTCAATAATCTTTCAACTCAGATTCCTTTTAACCTGAAATCAAACCAATTATCAATTTACTGATTATTTTTCGGGATCGAACGCATGATAATTCCCCAGGCAAGGAACCCTACAATCCCCGCGGCAAAGAAAGCGGCCCCAGGAAAATTATGTTCTGATGTCGTGAAATAAGCAAATAAGTTTGATGCAAAAAGCGGTCCTAAAATCGTCGTAATGGATTGAAGACTAGTCAAACCACCCTGCAATTCACCTTGCTCATTCGCACCCACTTGTTGGGATATTAAACTTTGTAATGCCGGCCCAGCCAATCCACCTAATCCAAAAGGAACCATAAAAGCATACATCATCCACGATTCTGCAGCAAATGCAAACATTATGAAACCCAAAGCCCAAAGCAATAATCCATACGAAATAGCTTTCCGCTCTCCTATTTTGGGCGTTATCACGCGAGTTAACCCCCCTTGAACAATTGCTACGATTAAACCAACGAATGCCAAAGAATACCCAACTTCATCCGGTGACCAATTAAATACTTTCATCGTAAAATAAGACCAAGTGCTAGGGTGTGCTTGACTCGCTAATTGGATACAAAAATATCCCGCTATTAATCCTAAAACCAATGGATGGTAACGTGACATATGTTTGAGAGAACCCAATGGATTTGCACGCTTCCAATTAAACGGTCGGCGGTTCGCTAAACTCAACGACTCAGGCAAAACAAAATACCCATAAAGCGCATTCAACATGGTCAACCCTGCTGAGGCATAAAAGGGTAAGTGCACATCAATATTCCCCAAGGCACCCCCAATGGCAGGTCCTACAATAAATCCTAAACCAAAAGCTGCACCGACCATACCAAAATTCTTTGCACGGTTTTCTGCCGTGGATACATCGGCGATATAAGCTTGAGCCGTCGTAAAACTTGCACCCGTGATGCCAGCAAGAATACGACCTACAAACAACCAGGTGATATTGGGTGCATTGGCTAACAACAAATAGTCCAAAGAGAAGCCGAAAAGGGAAGCCAAAATAACGGGTCTTCGACCGAATTGATCCGATAATCCACCCAATATAGGAGAAAATACAAATTGCATGATGGCATAAGAAGCCATCAACCAACCCGAATATTGTGAGGCAACACTTAAATCACCACCTGTAAAACCACGAATCAATGTAGGCATCATCGGAATAATAATCCCTATACCCATTACATCAATTAATAAGGTCACAAAAATAAATCCAATGGCAGCGTCGCGCTTTTTAAACATATCAATATATTAAGTCGGCAATTTACTAAAATTGATACGCAATTCTACCTTGTAAAAAATCTTTACTAATCTGGGCACATTGCACAGGTAATTTTGCTTTATCAGGAACAGCATCTAATTCCACAATAGCCCAACCACCAAATTTTATTTTATCCATGGAAGCAAAAACGCCAACCAAGTCAACATTCCCTTGCCCTAATTCAACAAATTTATAAGATTTAGGATTCGAATCACCCTTGATTGGGCATTCCACATCCTTGATGTGCATACTATGTAAAACCTTTTGGTAATTTATCACCGCCTCCGCTGGTTTACCTCCCCCCTGGTGATAATGGGCTACATCCAATAATAAACGAAGATATTTCGGATTCATAGCTTGAACCAAAGCATCTACCTCCTCAGGTGTCTCACCATATTGGTTCATGTGATTATGATACGTCGCTTGAATCCCAATTGCCTGGGTTTGTTTCCCAATTTCATTCATCGCTGCTGCCAAACGAGCTAATTCATCTGCCGTAGGTGCCACATTATTTTTACGTAAACTATTCGTTAACTGAATCGAACTACCGCCCAAAGCTTTCACAAATCGCGCATGATTTACATGCATCGCCACATTTGCTTCCATTTTCGCAGGATCAATTTCGACATTTCCACTCGAGAACATGACCAAAGACAATCCTTTGGCTTCCAATAATTGTTTCAAATCGCTTGGATTATCTTTATACTTCGCATACGTATTCGCGCGCAACTGTATGCCTTTGTAGCCTAAGCCCGACAATTCCTCAATGGCTAATTCATCCTTTCCACCCCATGTGATAGCCGAATAGCCCATGCGATAGGTTTTGGATTTTGCTGAAGGTAAAAATGCCGCGAGGGCTAATAATGAATTTTGTGCGAGAAAGCGACGACGAGATAACATAAATAGGTTAGAGTTAAGAGTTAAGAGGTAAGAGGTAAGAGTTAAGAGTTAAGAGTTAAGAGTTAAGAGTTAAGAGGTAAGAGGTAAGAGGTAAGAGGTAAGAGGTAAGAGGTAAGAGGAAAGAGGTAAGAGTTTGGACGTTAGATGTTTAAATAGGTTTTACCTTTAAAACAACAAAAAAAATCAGAGATAAAAAAGTAAACTATGGCTAACTTTTATAACCCAAGGCTTCAGCTTAGGGTACTATCGCGCTGCCTTCAAATAGTCCGCTAAAGCACCCAATTGATCTGTCCCAATATAATCCACACCCAAATCCAAGAAAGTCTGATAAGCCATCAATCCTTCCGGTGTTGCCCACAAACGTACTTTTCTGCCAGAAGTATGCACCTTGTCGATATAGTTTTTCAACTTAGCGCGCAAAACAGGTGACATAGGCGTTGTCCCACTCCAAATGCCAAACTTATAAAATGCCTCGCTTTCTAAAACCACATGAGATGCTAAAAAGGAAGGTACTTCCTCATTCGACCGACCGTCAAACGTAATCCAATTAGGGAATTTGACATAGTCTGAAACGGCAGGCCGATTGCCCGAAATGACGATTCGGAAATTATTTTTGAGCAATAATTCTCTATAAGGCTCGATAGCCTTCAATAATAACGGCAAGGTTGAATCCGCAGAAGTCTTCGAATCAATTAGTAATTGATGAAAATTCCCTGCTTTCCCAGAAGTTAAAACTTGAACCAATGGTTCCAAATACAAATTCTGAAAGGTCCGTGAAGCTTTCAAATCCTTCACATCGTGGGCTACCAACAATGTGCCATTGACCGCATATACATCTACTTCAATGGAACCATAGCCCAACGAAAAGGCCTCGTAAAAAGGCCTCTCGTGTTCATAATCATTGTGTGCATGTGCTTTTGTTAACAAACTTTGACCCCAAACGGAGTTGGAAATCATCAACAACAAAAGCAGCATTTTCATCATATTATCCTTTTAAATAATCCCCAGAAGCAATTCGTTTCTTCGAATCTACAGGTTTATTGTAAAGATATGCATACGATGTAATTTCCTTGTCCTTCAATTTCACCGTCACATGCTCACGCACAAATAAGGATTTCTCAGCGCTTTCTGGATCAAATTCCTCGTATTCATCCAAGACATTCAATAACTTGATTGTGTTTGAAAGCAAGTACAACTCCCCTACCACCTGATCTTTGGCATCATCCGAAGGAATAATTCCCGGATAATCTGCCACTTGATACATTTGGCCTTGATAGGTCGCCATGCCCACATAATCCGAGTTACGTGCGATTAAACGATGTAAGTCATTACCACAATCACGACGCAAAGTTCCATATACGAATAAATATTCCTCTACATCTGGTTCTGGCAATTTGGCTTCTTCCAGGGTCAACACCAAATCCTCTTGCTCCACGACAGTTCCTTCATTCAAGACTACATTTCCGATAATTCCTTCAAATGGCGCCGAAACAATCGACTCCATCTTCATCGCTTCAATCACATACAATGGAGCGTTTTTCTTCACTTCCTCACCCGGTTTCACCAATATACGGCTCAAACGACCTTGTAAAGGGGCACCAATATCGCCTTTCGCTTTCGCTTTAGCATGCTGAGCACGCTCAACCTTAATGTTCTTATCCAAGATTTTCAATCGGCGAGCCTGCCCATTCAATTCAAACGTAATGTTTCGCAAGCCGGATTCATCAGGGTCCGACATATACAAATACTTCACAATGATTGTCTTTCCTGGCTCAATCGTGATCATGATTTCCTCGTCCTGCTTTAAGCCATAGAAAAAAGCTGGCGTAGGCATCGCAGTTAAATCACCGTACAAGGCTTGATTCTTGTAATAATCCTCGTAAACCTTTGGATACATTTTATATGACAAGTAATCCAAGAATCCTCCTTCATTGTCAGGAAATTTCGCAACAAATGCCGCAAAATCCTTATCAAAATCAATCGGCGCTAAGTTATCATTCGGACGTCCCTCATAAGCCGTTTCTCCTTTTAAGATGATTTCTTGCAATTGCTTTGGAAAACCTTGATAAGGTTGGCCCAATCCTCCTTTGAAGAAATCCTTGACAGATTCTGGGAAAGATAATGTAGAACCTTTGGCATAAACATCCTCTGCCGACAGGCTATTTGCCGTCATGAAAATGGCCATATCCCCTACTACTTTCGAAGATGGAGTTACCTTAACAATATCGCCAAATAACTTATTCGCTTCTGAATAATTTTCCTTCAATAATTCAAACTTATCTCCTACGCCCAAGGCAATCGCCTGGCCACGTAGGTTGGTGTATTGCCCACCCGGAATCTCATTATTATAAACCTCCGCTGTGCCTGCTTTTAATTCCGATTCAAATGGGAAATACATCGTACGAACCGCTTCCCAATAATTGGAATAATCATTCATAGCATCTAAATCCAATCCACTATCGTAAGGATGGCCTTGCATCATCGCTACCAAGGAGTTCAAATTTGGTTGGGATGTTAGACCAGACATCGCTGCCAAAGCCCCATCAACCACATCAACACCCGCCTCAATCGCCTTCAAATACGTAGCCGATTGAACCGAAGCTGTATCATGCGTATGCAAGTGAATCGGAATAGCAACTGCTTTCTTTAATTCAGTAACCAATTTCTCGGCTTGGAATGGACGTAACAAACCAGCCATATCTTTAATGGCTAGCATGTGCGCTCCCGCATCTTCTAGTTGGCGCGCCAAATCCAAATAATACTGCATGTTGTATTTCTCATTCGTAAACACATCACCTGTGTAACAAATCGCCGCCTCAGCAATTCCAGGTGTCCGCTCACGAACTGCCTTGATGGATACCTTCATTGCATCGATCCAGTTCAAGGAATCGAAGATACGGAAGACATCGATACCAGATTCGGATGATTTCTCTACGAACTTCTCGATTAAATTATCCGGATAAGCTGAATACCCAACGGCATTGGAACCGCGGAACAACATCTGTAAAAGCATGTTTGGCATCGCCTCTCTAAACTCTTCCAAACGCTTCCATGGAGATTCATGCAAGAACCGCATTGCCACATCAAAAGTGGCACCACCCCAAACCTCCATCGAGAATAAATTCGGGAAGGTTTTAGCAAAGCCGGACGCAACGGCCAACATATCTTGCGTACGAACACGAGTCGCCAAAAGCGATTGATGTCCATCGCGGAACGTTGTATCTGTAAATAAAACTTGTTTCGAATCGCGAATGTGTTTCGCGAAACGCTCTGGTCCTAACTCGGTTAACAGTTGTTTGTGTCCACGTGGAAATTCGGCTAATTCATCCACTGACGGGATAATTGGCGTGCGGAAAGGAGCCGATGGCTTCACTTTCACATCTGGATTTCCATTGACGATCACTTCACCTAAATAGCGTAAAGCTTTAGTTGAACGGTCACGAGTAGGCTTAATGTTAAATAATTCAGGATGATTCGCGATAAATGGAACCGTACAATTTCCTTCTTGGAATACTGGATGCGTGATCACATTACGCAAGAATGGAATATTGGTTTTCACCCCACGAATACGGAATTCAGACAATGCTCGGTTCAAACGCTCAGAAGCACCACGTAACGTACGGCCTTTGGCAGAGACTTTAACCAACATCGAATCAAAATAAGGCGAAATCTTGACCCCTGGATACGATGAACCTTCATCCAAACGGATACCAAAACCTGCAGCGTTACGGTAAGCGATGATCGTACCAAAATCAGGCTTAAAGCCATTCGATGGATCTTCCGTGGTAATCCGACATTGTATCGCAAACCCCTTCAATGGAATATCTTCTTGGTTTTGGATGAAAATTCCTGGATCGGATAATTTATAATTTTGCGCAACCAAGATTTGAGTACGCACAATATCAATTCCTGTTACCTCTTCGGTAATCGTATGTTCTACCTGAATACGCGGATTCACCTCGATGAAATAGATATTTTCCTCCTTATCCACCAAGAACTCTACGGTACCCGCATTGTAATAATTAACTGCCTTACCGATCGACAGAGCATAGGCATATAATTTTTGTTTCGTCTCTTCTTTTAATCCAAAAGATGGAGCAACCTCCACAACTTTTTGGAAACGGCGCTGCACGGAACAATCACGTTCGTATAGGTGAACCAAATTTCCATGTTGGTCGCCAAGTAATTGAACCTCGATATGCTTGGGATCATCGATGAATTTTTCGATGAACAATGTATCGTCACCAAAGGCATTTTTGGCCTCATTTTTCGCTTCCGAATGTGCTTTTTCTAATTCCTCTTCTGTACGAACGACCCGCATTCCACGACCACCTCCCCCAGCTGCGGCTTTCACCATCACGGGGAATGTGATACGACGTGCTTCAGATAAGGCATTTTCATACACCGACATATCTCCTTTGGAATCTTGGATCATCGGAACATTAGCCTTCAAAGCAGCAACTTTTGCTGCCACCTTATCGCCCAAAGCATTCATCGCTTCAGGAGATGGGCCTACAAAAACAATGCCTTCTTCTCTACAGCGACTTGCTAAAACTACGTTCTCCGACAAGAATCCGTAACCAGGATGGATCGCATCAATTTTCTTTGCTTTACACAAAGTGATTAATCCTTCTATGTCCAAATAAGGTTTTAGGGGCTCATTGTCTTTACCAATTTGGTAGGCCTCATCCGCTTTGTAACGGTGTAACGAATAGCGATCCTCAAAGGTGTAAACCGCAACGGTTCTGATTCCCAGTTCAGAAGCGGCACGCATGATACGGATGGCAATTTCACCGCGGTTCGCGATGAGAAGACTCGAGATTTTCTTAACGTATGATTTTGGCATGCTAATAATTTTAGTGCATTGTAACAAAAATGATAAATTAATTGGGATATAAGTACAATGACCGCTATTTTATTTGGCAAAACTTGAAAATTTACAATTTTTATTGGCTTCGTTACCAAAATAATCGCTGTCAAAAAAATAACTACTTCCATGATGCGAAATTTCTTAACTTGCATGCCCAAAATTCACCCATTTTATATGAGCGCATCGAAACCTTTTATTGGCATTACTTTAGGCGACTACAACGGCATCGGACCCGAAGTCATTTTGAAAGCCTTGGGCAGTCAGCGTATATTAAAATGGTGTACCCCGGTGATTTATGGATCCCAACAAGTCATTAAATTTTACCGCAAACAATTAGAACTACAAGACTGGTCGATTAAAAGCATTGCTTCCATGGAAGAAGCAACCGAAGGACATACTTCCTTAATTACTTGTTGGGACGATGCGAACACCATCGTAGAACCTGGAAAAGTCACCTCTGAAGCCGGAAAAGCCGCTTTTGCATGCCTAGACCGTGCCGCACAAGATTTGGACAAGGGATTGTTAGCTGCCTTAGTAACAGCTCCTATCAACAAGCATAATATTCAGTCGGAGGACTTCAAATTCCCCGGCCACACCGAATACTTAACCGAACGATTCGAGGCGAAAAACGCTTTGATGATGATGGTAAGCGAAGGCTTCCGCATGGGGGTTGCGACGGGTCACTTACCCTTGCAAGATGTCAGTAAAGCCTTGACGAAGGAACTAATCAAAAATAAAATCGATGTCTTTTTGCAAAGTTTACAAGATGACTTTGCTATTGAGAAGCCCAAGCTAGCCGTTTTGGGATTAAATCCTCATGCAGGTGAGGCGGGATTATTGGGCCAAGAAGAACTTGAAATCATTCAACCGGTGATTGAAGAATACCGTAAGAAAGGTATTTTGGTTTTCGGGCCATACCCCGCAGATGGTTTCTTTGGAAAAGCACAATTCAAGGAATTTGATGGGGTTTTGGGCATGTACCACGACCAAGGATTGATTCCGTTTAAATACATTGCTTTTGAAACAGGTGTGAATTTTACGGCAGGTTTACCGATCATCCGTACTTCACCTGATCATGGAACGGCTTATGACATTGCGGGCAAAAATGAAGCTGACCCAAGCTCGTTTTTACATGCCTTTTTTCTAGCAATCGATTTGGTCAAAAACCGCATGAACGTTTAGTATATGGCAAAAAAGGTCCTGATCATTGATGAAGTTCACCCATCCCTAGCTTCGGATTTACGTTCCATAGGCTTTGAAGTAGATGAACAACCCCAAATTCACCCGAATAAGGTGAAATTAACAGACTATCAAGGACTAGTACTTCGTTCAAAAATGTCACTCGGGGCTAATGAACTACACGGATCTACTTTAGAATTCATTGCACGTGCCGGAGCCGGCTTGGATTTGATCGACGAGGCTTATTGTTCAGCGAATCATATCGCCGTTTTTAGTGCCAATGAAGGTAATCGAGATGCCGTGGCAGAACATGTCATCGGCCAATTAATCACGCTAGCTCGGAAAATCAATACAGCAGATGCACAAGTTCGCCATGGAATCTGGGACCGCGAAGGAAATCGAGGCTGGGAATTACAAGGCAAGACCTTAGGTATCATCGGCTATGGAAATATGGGTCAAAGCCTAGCCAAGAAACTGCAAGGTTTCGATATGAATATGTTGGCCTATGACAAATATGCGCCAGCGACTCATGGATTGGAGGATATATTCGAGCAAGCCGACATCCTAAGTTTACACGTTCCCTTAACGGACGAAACGAAGGAAATGGTTGATTCGGCATTTATTGATCAATTTAAAAAACCGATCGTTTTGATTAATAGTTCTCGTGGGAGTGTTTGTTCTTTGGAAGCTTTAGCTGCAGGATTATCGAGTGGAAAATTACGTGGTTTAGCATTAGACGTGTTACCCAATGAGAAATTGGCCACATGGACAGCTACAGAAAAAATGCTATTTGATCAAATTTCCTCACATCCTATGACCCTATTCAGCCCGCATATAGCAGGTTGGACCACAGAAAGTTATTGGAAAATCAACGACGCGCTCATCGACAAAATAAAAAACCATTATCAGCTATGAATTACCCCGAAAACATTGCTGAAAAACTAGGGTTCCATCAGATTAAGGAACACATCCAAGCGGCTTGTTTAAGTCCAATGGGTGTGGAATATGCCTCCAAAATGAAATTCTCCACCCGTTTTCCCGTTGTCAAGCAATGGGTAGAACAGGTACATGAGATGAAACAAATCATGGCGGAGCATGGGGGTGAATGGCCCCAACAAGATTATTTTGACCTACGTCCCTGGTTTGCACCTTTGACACTAGAAGGTCATTATTTAGCACCAGAAGAGTGGCGGGATTGGCATCGAGGGTTGGATATACTCTACCAAGTCATTCGATTTTTCGCAAACATCGATACGGAAAAATACCCCGAAATAGCAAAAATCACACAAAATTACCTCAACAAAGAAGAAGAGCAAGGAGCTAATTTCCGACAAATAATTCCCATCGTACAGGAGTTAGACCGCGTATTTGACATCAATGGTCAAATCAAGGAAACGGCCTCAGCCGCGCTAGGTGATTTGAGAAGAAAGCGCTTTGCGGAAGAGCAAAACCTACGTAAAAAATTAGACTCCTATATTCAACAGGCATACAAAGAGGGCTGGGTCAGCAAGGATTTTTCGTTGACGCTACGGAATGGTCGGATGGTGATTCCATTAGCTGCAGAACATAAGCGCAAAATTAAAGGTTTTGTGCAGGATGAGTCGGACACCGGAAAAACCGTTTATTTAGAACCAGCAGATGCCTTGGTTTTGAACAATGAGATAAAGTCATTGGAATCCGCAGAAAGACGCGAGATTATTCAAATTCTCTCACGATTATCCGATCGAGTACGCCCGATGGTTCCCATGTTGACTGCCTGGTATCAATGGCTCGGAATCATTGATTTTGTTCGTGCCAAAGCCGTATGGGCCATCGAACACGATGCCATATTGCCTCATGTAAAATCCAAACCTTGGGTGGAATGGAAAGGCGCACGACATCCAATCTTAGAAGAATCGCTTGCTAAAATTGGTAAAAAAATCAAGGCTTTGGACATCACCTTGGATGACCAAAAACGCATCATGGTCGTCTCAGGACCCAATGCCGGGGGTAAATCGGTGACTTTGAGTACGATCGGCTTATTGCAATATTTATTCCAAGCCGGTTGCTTAGTTCCTTTAAAGGAAGGATCAACCATGGGCTTTTTCGACCAAATCTTTTTGGATATGGGCGATGAGCAAAATCTCGAAAATGAATTAAGTACCTATTCCTCTCACTTAAGCAATATGCGTTATTTTCTAGTACATGCACAGGAGAAAACACTTTTATTGGTTGACGAATTCGGAACAGGAACAGAGCCTTCTTTGGGAGGAGCCATTGCGGAATCGATCTTAGAGAAACTTGCCGACAAAGGTTCATACGGAGCGATTAATACCCACTTTGGTAATCTGAAAAGTTTAGCGGATCGCAAGCAAGGTTTATTCAATGCGGCAATGCGTTACGATACGACCCATTTAGAACCACAGTTCATTTTGGACATGGGGAAACCCGGTAGTTCTTTTGCTTTTGAGATTGCGCAAAAAATAGGCCTACCAAATCAAATCATTGAAAATGCACGAAAAAAACTGGGTAAAAACCAAGTGGATTTCGATAAGTTATTGATGGAAACGGAGACGGAGAAGCAGATTTGGGAGGCCAAAAATACGAGTTTAGCCGTTCAATTAGCACAAGCTGAAAGTATCAAAGAGCAATATGCGAGTCTGAAGAATCATTTGGAAGAAGAGCAAAAACGTTTGCTCAATCAAGCCAAGGCAGAAGCCAAGCAATTGATCAAAGATGCCAATCAGAAAATCGAACAAACCATTCGAGAAATCAAGGAAAAATCCGCTGAAAAAGAGGTGACCAAGGAAATCCGAAAAGGCCTCAATGAATTTTCCGAGAAGAAATTAAAAGTTCAGACACCCGTAACTCCTTCTACTCCTCCACAAAAAGCTACCATCAACGGACCTATTGCCGTAGGCTCATGGGTAGCCATTAAACAAGCGGATGGTGAAGGTGCGATTGGTGAAGTGATGGAACTAAAAGGCAAAGATGCTGTTGTAGCCTTAGGCGGAATCCGCACAACGATTAAATTAAACCGATTAGAACAAGTTAAAGCGCCTAAAGCGGAAAAGTCGGCACGCACAGCCATGCGTGGCATCGACATGAATGATCGAATGGCCCATTTTGGATTGACGCTCGATGTACGTGGTAAACGTGGTGAGGAAGTTTATGTGATTTTGGATCAATACATGAATGATGCGCTTTTACTCGGTGTACCTGAGGTTCGTATTTTACATGGCAAAGGCGATGGTATTTTGCGCAATTTGGTCAAAGAGCAATTAAAACGCTACCGTGAGATCAAAATGGTACAAGATGAACATGCCGATCGCGGAGGTGCGGGAATATCCATTGTAACGTTTAAATAATGAAATACCTGATTATATTAACTTGTTTTTTGTTGAGCGGTTGTATGATCGATTACAATTTGGGCTTGACTAAAATTCAAGAAGGAAAATTTCAAGAGGCCACAGAGCTGCTGACACTCGCGCATGCCAAATACCCGAAACATCCTCAAATTCTGTTTACGCGCGGAATTTGTCGGGGATTTCAAGAGAATTATACAGGAGCCGTGGCTGATATCACCCGGGCGATACGCTTGGAAGATGATCATGCCGACTACTATTTTTACCGTGCTTATTTCAAATCGAAAATGGGAAATGAGAAAGGTGCGATTTCGGATTATTCCAAAACGATTTCCCTCTACCCGTACTACGCTGAGGCTTATTTTAATCGCGGGATTAAATTAATGAGCATCGGGAATGTGACAGATGCTTGCTATGACTTTCAGTATGCGGCTGATTTGGGAGACACCTTATCTTTAGGCTATCTAAATATTTATTGCAGGAGCATAAAGCGGCCTGAATAGGGTATGAAAAAGCAAAAAAAATCCCGAACTTTGAAGGATAGGCTTTTGAGCTTAGAAAAAGAAATCAATTTATTTACTGCCTGGGCGCAATTGTGTGAGCAGGATTAATTTTAACAACATGTCTATTGCAAAAACAGGCGATAAAGTAGCCGTACATTACACTGGAAAACACGATGATGGTTCAATTTTTGATTCTTCGGTTGGACGTACACCTTTGGAATTTCAATTAGGTTCTGGAATGGTGATCAAAGGATTCGATGATGGTGTTACGGGTATGACTATTGGTGAGAAAAAAACGATTGTAATTCCTGCAGCAGAGGCTTATGGGGAGCATTCACCAGAAAATACGGTAACGATTGAGCGTGCTCAAATTCCTCCACACATTGAATTAGAATTAGGTTCTTCGTTAAGCATGCACCAAGATGGTGGTCATGTTGTGGAAGTTGTTATCACGGATTTGACGGAAACACATGTAACCTTAGACGCTAACCATCCATTGGCTGGTCGTGATTTAACATTTGAATTAGAATTAGTAAGTATTCAATAGCTTTTATGAAAATTGATTTGCGCTCCTTTGTCCCTCACGGACTCGTTATTATTGGATTTATCATTATTTCCTTTCTGTATTGTGGCCCTGTGTTGCAAGGAAAAGTTTTGATCCAACATGATATTATGCAGGCTCAAGCGGCGGCACAGGAGAGCATTCAATTTAAAAAGTCGACGGGAACGGATGCTTGGTGGACCAACTCGATGTTTGGGGGAATGCCTACGTATCAGATTTCGGGTTCTTATCCTTACAGCCTTTCCAGTTATTTGGGAAGTTTTATTACCAATTTATTCCCGACACCCGTGAATTTAATCATGCTACAATTATTAGGCATGTATTTATTCTTGTGGGCGATGGGCGCTTCGCCCCTATTAGGCTTTGCTGGATCCGTATTTTATGCCTTTGCGACCTATAATTTAGTCATAATTCCAGCAGGACATACATCCAAAGTGTTAGCGCTTGCCTATGCACCGATGGTCCTTGCGGGGATTCGGATGTGTTGGGGAACGCGCAAATGGTTAGGTGCGGCCGTATTTGCGCTCGCAATGGCCTTGGAATTATATGCCAATCACGTGCAAATTACTTATTATTTATTCTTCATTATTGGGGCTTACAAGCTGTATATGTTGGTGCACTCCTATCGAAACAAGACCTTAATCGACTGGTATAGCCGTGGATTATTGTTGGGCCTCGGTTTGATTTTAGCCATCGGAACCCACGGCATGCGTCTTTGGAATAACTATGATTATGCCAAAGAGACAACCCGTGGAAAGTCTGAATTAGCGGCTAATGCCAAACGTGGAGATGGATTAGACAGTGGTTATGCCTTTGATTGGTCTTATGGATTATCTGAAACGGGAACCTTATTGATTCCCAATTTTAAAGGGGGAGCCTCACAAGGGGACTTGGGCGGAACAAAATCTGCGACCTACAAAACGATGGTTGATGCAGGATTTCCGGAAGATCAGGTCTTGGGATTTGTGGAAAAAGCACCGACTTATTGGGGAGAGCAGTCCTATACAGCAGGTCCAGCGTATGCGGGGGCTTTGGTGATCTTTTTGTTTTTATTCGGTGTATTTTTTGTCAAATCAGCCGAAAAATGGTGGATGCTTGGCATCACAATTTTGTTTTTAACGATGGCTTGGGGAAAGAATTTCCCATTAAATTATGTATGGTTTGATTACATCCCGATGTTCAATAAGTTCCGTGCGATTACGATGGTTTTATCGTTTGTGCAGTTTGGAATGGTGAGTTTAGGTCTGATGGGATTAATCCAGTTGGGCAAACACAAACCAAGCTTCGCTGAAATCAAGAAACCACTTCTTTATGCTGTCGGCCTTAGTGGCGGCTTGTGTTTACTATTCGGAATTTTACCGGATCTATTCTTCGATTTCAAAGGGGCACAAGATGGAGCTGCCATTATACAAGATCAAGCCTTAAATACTGCTATATGGAATAGCATCCGATTGGATCGGATAGATTTGTTCCAAGCTGATGCGTTTAGAAGTTTGGTTATTATTCTTTTGGGGGCAGCTTTGATTTATCTTGCGAGTCTAGCGAAAGTAAAAAAATCCATTTGGGTGATTGGTATTGTCTTGTTGGGAATATTTGACTTGACTCCTGTTGCCAAACGCTATTTTGGAAAGGAGGCTTTTGTATCAAAGAGCACTTTGGAAGAACAGATTCAGCCTACGGCGGTGGACCAACAAATCTTAGCCGATCATGGGACATTCCGCGTATTAAACTCGACGGTTTCGTTCATGAATGATGCGACGACGAGTTATTATCACCAATCCTTGGGTGGCTATCATGCGGCTAAATTGCGTCGTTACCAAGAATTAATCGAGAAGTATTTTGCAGGTAATCCTGGCCAGATGAACGTATTGAATATGTTGAATACGAAATACATCATTGTGGCGGATTCAGCGGGACAGCCGGCTGTTCAAACCAATCCATCTGCTTTAGGAAATGCTTGGTTTGTGCAATCGATTCAGTGGGCAAAGAATGCGGACGAAGCATTAAATGGCATTGAGAACATCAATCCGGCTTCGCAGGTAATTGTAGAAGAGCAAGATCGTGCGATTATTGGTGCCGTGGCGTTGGATTCTTCAGCCGTTTCGTCAATTCAATTACAAACCTACCAACCGAATCATTTGACTTATACGTCAAATTCGACAAAAACAGGATTAGCTGTATTTTCCGAAATCTATTACCGTGGCAATAAAGACTGGAAGGCTTACATCGATGGCAAGGAAGTTCAGCATGCACGTGCAAACTATGTTTTACGAAGCTTAGTAGTACCTGCAGGAAAACATACCATCGAATTCAAATTTGAGCCATATTCCGTTGAAATGGGCCAAAAAGTGGATGGCATTGCATCCATCGGCTTACTAATATTTATCGCTTTGGCCATCGGGCTGACGATTAAACAACAAACAAAAACAGACGCATGATTTATTCCATGACCGGTTTTGGGAAATCCCAAAAAGAGGCGCAAGACTTACAAATACGTGTTGAGGTAAAAACCTTGAATTCAAAGTTTACTGATATTTTTTGTCGACTCCCAAAATCCATTTCAGCACGCGAAATTGAGATTCGTAATTTCTTGACGCAGCAATTGGAACGTGGCAAGATTGAGTTAAGCGTTCAGATTCAAAAAAATCATGACGGCAGTGAGGCGAGCATCTTACCTCAGGGTCAGATTGCCTTGTATTATGAAGAATTAAAGCGTGTAGCTACAGAATTAGGCGTTTCAAGTGTAGACGAGGGAGCCTTGTATTTGCAGGCGTTGAATGTACCAGCAAGTATTTCACAAGAGACCAAAGAAGAGAACGAAGCGGAAATTGAAGCTTTGTGGCAAGTCATTTATGAAGCTATCCAAGAGGCCGTAGCCGAGTGTAAAGAATTCCGAGCCCGTGAAGGCAAAATTGTCGAAGACAAGTTTAAAGAATACATTGCGTCCATTGCTACAGGATTACAACAAGTTTCGGAACAAGATTTGGTACGTATGCCCGGCATCCGTGAGCGGATGAAAAAGTCACTTTTAGAATTAGGATTGAATGAGGATTTCGACCAAAATCGCTTTGAGCAAGAGGTCGTATATTACATCGAGAAATTCGATATCTCGGAAGAAAAGGTTCGTTTGAATACCCACTTGGGCTATTTCATCGACATCCTTGCCGAAGGAAATGGCAAGAAACTCAACTTTATGGCACAAGAGATTGGTCGTGAAATTAACACGATCGGATCCAAAGCGAATGATTCACAAATTCAGCGATTGGTGGTGAACATGAAAGATGAGTTGGAGAAGATTAAGGAGCAGACGGCGAATGTGCTCTAATGAGGTAAGAGGTAAGATCTAAGAGTGAAGAGTGAAGAGTGAAGAAGTAGGAGGTGTAGAATTTGTAGAAACGCGATTAAACTTTTTAATCCCTGGGCTGAAGCCTAGGGTTATATTAACCCCAGTTTTCAACCCAGGGATCATACGAGAAGTTTCGCGTCTCTACAGTCCATTAAGCAATGCTATTCCCACGCATCCCAATCCCAAACCCAGCCATTGTCGGCCTGAGAGTTTTTCCTTGAAAAAAGCATAAGCAGCCAAAGCGCTCAACAAAATTACACTTAAATTGTAAGTCGTTAAGACAACGGCAACGTTATTTTGGTAGGCATCTAAGGCCTTCAATAGGAAGTAAAATGAAAAGAAATTGGGCAATCCCAAGGGAATAGCGGCCAACACAGAATTCGTATTCCAGTTCAGGGTGCCGTTCACCGACTTCCATATTAACACGATGGCAGAACTCGCCATGGAACCAATTAACAACATCATAATAAACGGCAAAGTACCTCCCACCAGAGCTGTTAGGGTACTATTTAAATAACTAAAAAGCGTGTTCGTAAGACCGTAAGCCAAAAAAACGGCCAACAATAATGAAACAACCGGTTTGACGCCATCTGTCGAACTTACTTGCGGACTACAGAAATAGATTGCTGCAAAGGAGAAGATCAATCCAACTAAAATACTCATCGAAATATCTCCTCCTGTCTTCAGAATGAACAAATTAATCAAGACTGGAATCACCAACGAGATATTATTCGCCAAGGAAGTAGGCGCCATCCCATTCCGCTGTGTAGAAAAACCCGAAAGCAGAAAGGTAATCACAAAACCGATTCCCATCGCCATCAACAAGCCGGTATCGCTAGCAGAAGGCCAATGAAAGGGAATCGCAGAAGGTTGGTGTAAATAAGCCGTTAAAAAACAAACAGGATAATTTAACAGAATTGCGATGCGTGTATCCACCTGAAAGCGAGCATGCGCTCTAAAATTCACGAGCAATAATACCGAGAACACAACGCTTAATAGTAAATAAAGCATACTATGATTTTTTAACGAGGTCTTCTAAAATCCCTACCCATTCTGGTGAATTATTCAAGCTTTCGACCAGTTGCCAATGCTCTCCGCCCAATTCTTCGAACAATTCCTTGTACTCCTCACCTACTTCAATCGTCGTTTCCAAACAATCCGCGACAAAGGCAGGTGAAAATGCTAAGATTTTTTTCTTGCCCTCTCCCACTAATTTCTTGATGGTTTCATCGGTGTAAGGTTGCAACCAGGGATCTCGGCCTAAGCGACTTTGGAAAGCAGTTCCAAAAGTTCCAGGCTTTAAGCCCATTTCAGCTGCAATCCGACGGGTTGTTTCGTGGCATTGCGCCCGATAACAACCATGGTTTTTCTCTGAAATGCTGTCGCAACATGTTCCAAACACACAGGTGTTTTTTGAATAATCCCCTTTCCGTATATGTCGTTCTGGAACACCGTGGTAAGAGAACAAATAATAATCGAAATCAACATCCTTTTGGTAATTCGCAGCTTTGGCAGCAAAATACTTGGCAAAATCCGGGTGATCGTAAAAATAACTTACCAAAGATAAATCTGGCATCACTTGCCAGTCCTTCATCAATTCCATCACACGCTCATACACAGAACCCGTCGTGGCAGATGCATATTGCGGGAAGAAAGGAATAATAATCAGTTTCTTGAGATTCTTAGTCTGCATATCCGCTAAAGCAGAGGCTAAGTCAGGCGACTGATAGCGCATCGCTAAACGAACGTAATACCCATCTCCTAAAGAAGCTTGTAAATCACGTGCTACATCTTCCCCGTAGTATTTAAGCGGTGATCCTCGTTCATCCCAAAGCTCTTGGTAAACCTTCGCAGATTTAGGTGCACGGAAAGGGGCAATAATCCCATTCACAAGTATTGAACGAAAAATGTAGGGGATATCAATCACCCGACCATCCATCAAAAACTCACGCAAATACTTACGAACTGCAGGGGTCTTCGGATTATCCGGCGTACCCAAATTCACTAATAAAACTCCAATCATAGCACAAATTTGGCCTAATTAATTAGAACACCCAACCCTCGGGCGTTATTTTTGTTCTCGATGGGCCTTCTACACAAGGAGCTAAATCTTGACACCCGACAGATCCCGGTGGACATGCATACGTTTCCCCTGGAATAGGAAAAGTAATAGGAGAATAGCCCTCCGGAATATCTTTCCTGCGGTCAATATTAAAAATCTTCTTACGTACTGAAAACACATTAAATATACCTAACACGCGTTCGTTCGGATTTGTTATCGATTTAATGTTTAAACTAAAGCGGGTTTCGGCGGGAACATCAAAAAGAGACCCTGTAGATTGTTGGGAGGAAATAAGCGATTGATAAAAATTGTAGACCGATTTCGTAATCGACCGCTGCTCTAAACGGAAATAGTATAAACCATAGCCATCAAATGGCAGTCGGGCGACTTGTCTTCCTACGATTCGTTGGCCATTTGTCAGTACATCGGAGAATACATTCAAATCATTATTCGTAGAAACGTCCCAGCAGTTTCCATTACAACGATAATTTAAAATGTTATTGTTGGGGAAACGAGGCATAACACAGTCAAGTGTTTTGACAAAATCGAAACGCCCCCCATCAGTACAAGTTGCGCAAAATTGTGTTTTTTCATAGTGCTTCCAATTCCACATGAAATAATCGCCCTCTGTAGGCATGTCTTTAAAATCTAAATAGACTGTGAATCCTGCCCGACGAGGATCAACTTTCGCATATTGTTCCAAAGCCTCAAATCGAACAATTGAATTTTCAATTTCAGGAACAGCACGCATGGTTTCAACCGAACTTTCGTATTGGTCACCCGTCAATGTTTTAATAAAAAGTTTATAGCTAGTACCTACTTTACCAGTAAATTCGGCTGGGGGTAAATAAGTCCCGAGAGGCTTAACAACTTCCTTAAAGTACGTTTTTACGCCTTTATCATCCAACACATAGACTTCGGCCTTCGTGATAGGCTGAGCTAGAACCGACATGATTTTATTGGCAGAACTTGTTAAGCGTATTTTACATAATTCTGGATCATCTGCAATATCCGCTTCAATGGTTATAAAAGATGTTGCATCTTTTTGAACAAAATTTTCGATGGGTTGAACACAAGAAAATAAGGAAAGCACAAAAAGATATAGGAAAATTTTATGAAATGGCATTCTTATAAAAATTTAAAATTATAGGTCATCGAAATAAAAGGAGACGCAAAAACACTTAACTCATAGGCTTTTAGACCATTCTTGGTTGACTTAAAGAATACAGAGTATGGATTTTGTCTGCCATATAAATTATAGATAGTAAACACCCAGCTACCCTCCCAACGTTTGTGCTTCATGGATGGATTATTGATCGTCCATGAGAAATCGAGTCGGTGATAATCCCTAACGCGATCATTATTTCGCTCTGCAAAAACAGCGTATTTTTTACCTCCGATTTCATAGCTTCCTGATGGGGAAGAAAATGGACGTCCCGTATTATAGGCGAATGTAAATGAAAAGCTATGATGGGTAGAAGGCTGAATATTCCACATTACATTAAATGAATGAGGTTTATCATAATTTGTTGCAAACCAATTTCCATTATTTATCGCTTGTATTTCTGGGAAATCACCAATCATTTGATTGAATGCACGGGCATATGTGTAGGAAATCCAACCTGAATTTTCACCCTTCTTTTTTTGCAACATCAATTCAAAGCCATAGGCCTTTGACTTACCCGTAATTAACTGCGTTTCAATGTTGGGGTTCAATTGCAAATTTGCTCCTGAGACAAAATCTAGCGTATTCCGAACATTTCGGTAGTAAGATTCCAATGAGACCTCAAATACATTTTCATTGAACGTTTTGAAGAAACCTAAAGATGCAAAATCACTCTGCTGTGGTTTGATAAATACATCTGCCGTTTTCCAACGCGAAGTAGGTAAAGGAGTGGTGTTATTAGATAATAATTGGAAAAACTGTTGCTGGCGATTATAACCAAGCTTCATGGTTGTGTTTTCAGCAAGTGAGTATTTCAACGTTAGTCGCGGCTCAAAACCACCATACGTTGCCATAACTTCTCCATCAGCATATTCCTTAGTTCGCAAAACCGTATTTATGGATGGCATTAACCCAGGTGCATATTCATTAACGGTTCCCGAGCCAATCCGCCAATATTTCGTGTAACGAATTCCTGCTTGAATCGTCAACTTTTCATTCATTTTCCACTCATCATCTAAGTAAAGTGCTGCCTCCATGGATTGCTCAATCGGAAGAACTACAGCAGATACCCGAGAAACAACACCATCATTTAATACGCCAGGATTAATCGTATACCGAGTAACAGAAGCTCCGAAATTCAATTTATGAAACTCAACGGGCTGGTAATCAAAACTGAGTGATGCGTTTCGATACAAAATTGAACTGTTTAAATCAATGGTATTAACGGAATCAGGCGCATAGGTTTTCGTCGAATAATTTGAAACCGCTCCGGCAACCAACATACTCAGTTTAGGAGAAAAATAATGATTCCAATGAATAGAACCATTTTGATGACCATAATCAAATGAAGTCTGTTTGGCAATAACATTCTCAATACTGAATAATGAATCTACCCGGTAATAATCATGACTCAAATAGGCAGACACCGAGATGGTATTTTTTTGATTAGGCCGGAAATATACCTTAGTTGCTATATCAGAAAAATTTGCGCGGATATTTTTCAAATTAGCTGGCGCAAATGCTTTGAATAAAAAGTCGTTTGATGATAGACGACCAGCTACTAATACGCTTAGTTTTTCTTTAATTATGGGTATTTCTGCCATAACACGATTTGAAACCAACCCAATACCTCCTTGCATCTTAAACTTCTCCGTATTGGGCTCGATCATTTTGATATCAAGAACTGAGGCAGTCCTTCCTCCGAATCGCGATGGAATACCACCTTTATACAATTCCAAATCACGAATCGCATCGGAAGCAAATACAGAAAACAAACCAAACATATGCGTCGGATTGAAGATTGGCGTGTCATCAATGTAAATCAAATTTTGATCCACATTTGAACCGCGAATATTAAGTCCATTTGCACCCTCACCCACCGATGAAACACCCGGCAACGATTGTAAACTACGTATCACATCAACCTCCCCCATCATGGTAGGCAGTTTTTTAATTCCTTTTAAACTTAGAACAGTCACACCTAACGAAGGTGTTTGAATATCGCGTTTATTGGAAGATGCCGAAACGATGACCTCCTCTAATTGCTTGGTAACATCATTCAATTCAACATTAATCTCCAAATTGCTCTGCATGTAAATTTTTGTTCGATAAGGATTATATCCTACGGAGCTTACTTTAAGTACATACTCACCATAAGGCAAAGAAATTTTATATTGTCCCGTTGCATCCGTTGTGGCACCCGATTTTTTAAAATCAACGGAAATAGTAGCACCTACAATCGGTTCCCCCGATTGTGCATCAACAACTTTTCCACTCAAGATGGGTAAAAGATGATCCTGTGCATAAGAATTAGTGGAAAAGAGAATCGTGAGGCAAAGCCAAATTCGAGTATAGGTTTTAAACATGAAAAGAGGTTAAATAATGCAAACGCCAATGATACACAAAATCTCAGACTTTCCTCACCCGAGTAGCGACCAACAAGCGGAAATTGCGACGAAAAGGAGGGAGAAAGGAATGAGAACCTTCCAGCAGAGGTACATAAATTGGTCAACACGAAGACGAGGTAAGGTCCAACGAACCCACATTTGTATCGCAATTAACACATAGGTTTTCAACATAATCCAGCCAAACCCCCACAAAGTAGAATCTATAGTTCCAGGAGTGCCATTCGTCCAATCTGCTAGACGCACTGAACCGATATTAGGAAAAGGGGAATACCAAGCCCCCCAAAATAAGATAACTCCAACGACACTGACGAGTAACATCATGCCATACTCCGACAAAAACAAAAGTGCCCATCGCATGCCGGCATATTCGGTGTGAAACCCTCCCACTAATTCTGATTCTGCTTCGGGAATATCAAAAGGTGCACGATTTGCCTCAGCGAGGGAGGCAATAAAATACAAGATGAATAAAATAAAAAAAAGCGGCATTCGAATCACATTCCACATGAACACCCCACCTATCGATTGAATTTGAATCCCCAACGATTTTAACCCAAACAAATATTGCACCTCCGAAGAAAATATGCCTTGTTGGGCGGCTATATCCTGTAAATTCAAACTCCCAGCTATAATTACCACGCAGAGGATCGTCAAACCTAAGGGAATCTCAAAAGAAACGAGTTGGGCCGCAGAACGAATCGCACCAAGCAAGGAATACTTATTGTTGGAAGTCCATCCCGCCAATAAAATACCCAGCGTATCTAACGAAACAATTCCCATCAATAACATGATGCCCATCTCGGTTTGTGATCCTTGCAACCAGGTCCCTGAACTTAGCGGAACTACGGAAAAAGCACCAAAAATCGATAAGAAAATAATCCAAGGAGCGAACAAAAACAAGCGCTTTTGCGCCAAGGCAGGAACGATATCCTCCTTTTGGAACAACTTCAATAAATCAGCAAATACTTGTAACAAACCCCACTTACCTACTTCCATTGGACCTAAACGGTCTTGCATGAAAGCAGATAGTTTGCGCTCGACATATACGCCGATGATGACATTAACTGTCAACAATATAAGACATATGAGGAGCGCGATGAACATTATAGAATCGCGTTTAAAGCTTGCAAGAAATCTGCCTTCAAATCCTCAATCGATTCTAGCCCCACAGCTACACGTACCAAACCATCTGTAATACCTAATGCCACTTTTTCCTCCGCAGCAATTTTTGCATGCGTAGTTGATGCGGGATGCGTAATAATCGTTCTTGAATCTCCTAAATTCGGTGAAATAGAAGCAATCTTCAGAGCCTTGCTGAAAGCAACGACTTTCTCGAATCCACCTTTGATATCCAAGGTTAAGATTCCGCCCCCATATTTCATTTGGCGTTTAGCTAACTCATATTGGGGATGAGATTTCAAATAGGGATATTTCACTTGAACTAAAGCTGCATGTCCATCTAAGGCTTCGGCTAATGACAAAGCATTTTCAGAATGTTTCTGCAAACGCAAGTCCAACAATTCTAAACTTTTAGACAGCACCCAAGCGTTAAATGGAGATAAAGAAGGTCCTGTATGACGCGCTAAGAAACGAATTTCATCCATGTAAACTTTCTTTCCACATATAACACCCCCTAATACGCGACCTTGACCATCGATGTATTTCGTTGCCGAGTGTATCACTAAATCAGCACCTAAATCCAATGGAGTCTGTAAAATCGGCGTTGCAAAGCAATTATCTACCGCCAACACCATATCGCGCCCTTTCTTTAAATCTGCCAATGCCTTCAGGTCGATCAATTCTAAACCTGGATTAGAGGGAGATTCGCAGAACAAAAATTTAGTATTGGGTTGGATTGCAGCCTCCCAAGCTTTCAAATCTGCCCCAGGAACAAACGTACATTCAATCCCCCATTTGGCCGTAATCTTCGTTAAGATCTGAATACATGAACCAAACAAAGCATTGGAAGCCACAATGTGATCTCCTGTTTTTAACAAACCAGCCATCGACGCAAAAATTGCAGCCATCCCAGTAGAGAAGGCTAAGCCATCTTCTGCGTTTTCCAACATCACCATTTTCTCTACGAATTCATCCACATTGGGATTCATGTAGCGAGAATAGATATTGCCCGACTTCTCATCAGCGAAAATAGCACGACCTTCCTCAGCATCTTCGAATGTAAAACTCGAGGTTAAATAAAGTGGGACAGCATGTTCGCGGTTGTGCGAACGCTCGGCTTGAATACGGATAGCTTTTGTTTGTTTTTGCATTAGGCAGAAAAATTAATCTACAAAAGTAATAGAATAGTGGGAAAACGAACCTATTCTGCAATCAGTATTTTTTGACCTGACTCATGCCGACAAACAAACTGAATAATTTTAAGATTTATGAGTAAATTTCGTTGTTAGTCTTCCTTTATAAGACAATAATTTATAACTATGAAAAAACATATACTCTTCGCTTTGAGCGCTGCGCTCATGTGCTTTTCCATTGAATCAAACGCCCAAAAATGGACAAATCTATTCGATGGTAAAACTTTTAAAGGCTTCAAACAATTAGGAGGCAAGGCTATTTATGAAGTTAAGGATGGTGTAATGGTCGGTACAACTGTCCCAAACACAGGCAACTCCTTCATGGCAACGGAAGAAGAATATGGTGATTTCATATTAGAGGTTGACGTAAAGGTTGACAACAAAATGAATTCGGGCATTCAATTCCGTAGCTTATCTATCCCGACTTACAATAATGGCGTTGTGCATGGCTACCAAGCGGAAATTGATCCATCTACGCGCGGCTGGTCGGGTGGTATCTATGACGAATCTCGTCGGGGCTGGTTAGCTCAAAATGAACTCAAACCCGATGCAAAGAAAGCATTCAAATTGGGGGATGTTTGGAATCATTACCGCATTGAGGCGATTGGAAACACGATTCGTACCTGGATTAATGATGTTCCAGTCACCTATTTAGTGGATGATATGACAGCCAAAGGCTTCATCGCTTTCCAAGTGCATGCGATTTATGGGGAGATGAAACCGGGCATGCAAGTGATGTGGAAAAACATTCGTATTCAAACTGGAAAAGATATGCAACCTCGTCCGTTAGATGGGAAAACGGTGGTAGATAACTACATGTTGAATAATCTATCTGAGCAAGAAAAATTAGAAGGCTTCAAATTATTGTTCAATGGAAAAGATTTAACGGGTTTTCGTTCGGCATTCAAAACAACAGCACCACCATCCGTATGGACCGTAGAAGAGGGAACCTTACATGTAAATTCTTCGGGTGGCAAGGAATCTGGCAACGGGGGTGATATCTTAACAAATGAACAATTTGGCGCATTTGAATTAACCTTTGATTTCAAATTAACCGAGGGAGCAAATTCAGGAGTTAAGTATTTTGTCAATGAAACCTATGATTCGGGTATGTCGGCAATCGGCTTAGAATATCAAGTATTAGATGATGCTAAACACCCGGATGCAAAATTAGGAACAGTAGGAAATCGTACCTTAGCGAGTCTGTATGATATTATACCATCGAATAAACTAGATCCTCGATTCCGTCGGAAAATCGGAGATTGGAATCAAGGTCGTATCATCGTATATCCGAATAACATTGTCCAACATTGGTTGAACGGATTTAAAGTATTGGAATACGAGCGTAAAAGCAACATTTTCAAAGTCCTAGTTGCACATAGTAAGCATGCCAAATGGGATGGTTTCGGAATGCAAGACAAAGGACCTATTTTATTTCAAGAGCACGGAGATTCCGTGTTTTACAAAAACATCAAAATCAGAGAAATTAACTAAACCTTACCATGGAAAGAAGATCATTTATTCAAAAAGGCGCTTTAGCGACGTTGGGAACACTCGCATTTAGTGCCAAATCATACAGTAAGATTATGGGAGCAAACGACCGTGTTCGCGTGGCATGTGTTGGGTTCTCTGATCGTCACCGTGCATCCCATGTGCCTCCTTTCAAGGCATTAGCAAAAGAGATGAACTTTGAAATGGTGGCCTTATCAGATCTTTGGAACCGTCGCCGTGATGAAGGAAAAGCATATTTAGAGAAGCAATTGGGTGGAACCATCCAAACCTATCGCAACAACGAGGAGTTATATTCGGCAAAAGGAATTGATGCGGTGTTTATTTCAACCGCTGATTTCCAACATGCCTTACATACGATCGAAGCTGTGAAAGCGGGTTGCGATACCTATACGGAGAAACCATTGGCCGAAACCATGGAAGATAACCGTGCTGTATTGAAAGCTGTAAAGGAATCTGGAAAAATTGTTCAAATCGGTTCACAACGTCGTTCGGGAGAAAACTATTGGGCAGCAGAAGAATTCATCAAGTCCGGAAAGTTTGGAGATATCAAGATGGTGGAATTGATGTGGAATGTAAACCAACCAGGCCGCTGGAGACGCCCCGAGTTAACAAGCATCTTGAAGGAATCCGATATTGACTGGAAACGTTTCTTGATGAACCGTCCAGCAGACACGTTTGATCCACGTAAATATTTAGAATATCGTTTATTCTGGCCATATTCATCCGGAATTCCAGGCCAATGGATGTCACACCAGATTGATACCGTTCACTGGTTCACAGGCTTAAAGCATCCCAATTCAGTAGTTGCCAACGGTGGAATTTACCAATGGAATGACGGTCGGAAAAATGCCGATACCATGACTGTGGTATTCGATTACGGCCAAGGAAACAAAGGATTCCAGGTGCAGTTTACCTCACGTTTCTCAAACGGCGCTGGGGGCACGAAAGAGATCTATTACTCAAATGGAGGCGAATTAAATCTAGATACAAACATGATCTCGCCAAACGGAGGATTACAAGAACGTGAAGCGAAAGCGATGGGCATGCAGGCGAACCTGTTGCCAACCATGAAAATCGAAGGAGCTAAAGTGGCCTCGGATGCCAATACAGGAAATGATCCACTAACATTCAACCACGTGAAAAACTGGATGGAATGTGTTCGTTCGCGCAAGACTCCGAATGCTCCGATTGAAGCAGGTTACCAACACTCCATCGCAACGATTATGTCGAATGCTGCTTATCGTACAGGCCAACGCGTTACGTTTGATGAGAAGACACAAGAGGTGATGGCGGGAGATAAAATCTTTAAGTATTAGAGTTAAGAGTGAAGAGTTAAGAGTTAAGAGTTAAGAGTTAAGAGTTAAGAGTGAAGAGTTTTAAAGTCCGAAGTGAATTGTACCAGTCTGCGAAAGCAACTGAATACTTTTTGCTTCGGATTTTTAATTAGACGTTGGATAAATTAAAGTTTAGAGATAAGAGTGAAGAGTTAAAAGAATGAAGTTTAACCTTACCCATAAGAAATCACATCATGCTCCTCTTAACTCTTCACTCTTAACTCTTCACTCTTAACTCTTCACTCATTCTTTCCATTTGCCTTGCGTTATTGTTTTAACTATCTTGCAACAAATACGTATTTCCACACATGGCTCAAATACCCACGAATTCCAAGAAAGACCTATTCACACACATCGCGATTTTAATCTCGTTGTTTCTTGTGCTATTCTTTGGCTTCTTCTTTGTGTATTTACCTTGGAGTACGCACCATGGCGAAACGATTCAGGTACCTAATTTGAAGGGCATGACGGTCGAAAAAATGGAAGAGGCTATTGATTCCAATGATTTATCATATGAGGTAGCTGATTGTACATATACGGCCGATAAACCTCCTCTGACGGTTTTATCGCAATATCCTTTACCCAATGCCTTGGTAAAATCGGGTCGTAAAATTTACATTACGATTAATTCAGAAACACCGCCAACAATCAAGTTGCCTACGTTAGTTGGCCTTTCAGTTCGTAGTGCAGAGCAACAATTATACATCGCTGGCTTGCGTAAAGGAATTGTGCATGAGGTAAACGACCCACGCGTGAAGGAAGTTATTGAAGCTCAAGCTTTTGGCAAAAAAATTGAAGCAGGTGCAAGTATCCCCAAAGGTACGATGGTCGACTTATACATAGGAAATGGTACAGCGGATGTCGATATGGAAATTCCAGATTTTGTAGGTAAGCCCATGGATGAAGTGACCATTGTTTTGGCAGGAATGAATTTAAAAGTAGGTAAAATCACCTACGAAGCGAATGATGCATTTCCAGCAGGAACTGTTTTCAAACAGAGCTGTGCGACTTGCACAGGAACAAGTGTTAAACCTGGCGACCTAATCGACCTTTGGGTTGTGGGTGGCGAAGATCAATAATCATGGATATTACAATAGAAGAATTAAAAGAACGTATGGACAAAGGGGAAAAATTGAACCTCATTGATGTCCGAGAAGAATATGAATTCGATGAATTCAACATTGGAGCTAAACTGATACCTCTGGGTGAATTACCTGATCGTTTAGAAGAAATCAATGCTTGGAAAGAGGAAGAAATTTTAGTGCATTGCCGTTCTGGTGCACGTTCTGGTCGGGCCAAAGAATATTTAGCAAGTGAAGGTTTCACGAATGTACGCAACGTATTAGGAGGCATGCTCGCGTGGCAAGCCGCTGGATATTAAGATGCAATCCATTTCCGCGAACGATTTCAAGGAACATTTATCCGCTCTTTCCCTGTTGGACATTCGAACGCCCAGAGAACGAGCGGATTTTGATTTAGGAGGTATCCACATCCCCTTGGATGATTTATTAAATCGTATTCAAGAATTGAATTCCACGATTCTATACACCGTCATCTGCTACAACGGTACGCAAAGCCAAATTGCTTGTCGGCTGTTAACGGCCAAAGGTTATCTTGCCCAAAATGTCACAGGGGGGCTTGAAGCTTATTTAAGTTTGCCCTGAATAAAGACAAAAGCTCGATCAGGATGCACAAAAGCATAATCATCCTGATGGCGAAACCAGGTTAATTGTTTTTTGGCATAATGCCTAGAGTTGCGCTTCAACAAACGAACCATTTCTGCTTCGTCGTACTCGCCTCGAAAAAAACCATATACTTCTTTATAGCCTAAGGTTTTTAAGGCATAGCGATCTTGATATGCCTCAAAATCTTTGGCTTCTTGAACTAATCCGGCGGCCAACATCATATCCATGCGCTGGTCTATTCGTGCATACAATTCCTCGCGCGGTCGGTCAAGACAAATTTTAATCATCTCGAAGGGACGATCAGCTTTTTGCTGATTGCGGAATGAAGTGTAAGATTTCCCCGTGGATAAACATACCTCCAAAGCCCGAACAACCCGTTGGGGGTTCTGCGAATCCACTTTTGAGGCATATTCAGGATCCAATTCCTGTAATTGATTGAAGAGTTCTTCTAATCCATCCGTTTCCAATGCACGCATCAGATTTTCTCGTAGATTTAAATCCACATCAGGCATATCATCCAACCCTTCCATGAGAGCCTTTAGATACAAACCTGAACCTCCTGTTAGGATAACTATATCATGATTTTGAAATAAGTCCGCCAAAACTTTCAGGGCCTCACGTTCAAAATCACCAGGAGAAAAATAGTCGTGAATGGAATGCGAATCAATGAAATGGTGCTTGATACCCCCTTGCTCTGTCAAACTGGGTTTAGCGGTACCTATGCTTAATTCTTGGTAAAATTGCCGGGAATCGGCAGAGATGATTTCAGTTTGCAAACTTTTAGCCATTTCGACGCATAAAGCAGTTTTGCCAACAGCCGTGGGCCCCGCAATGACCAAAAGTGTTTTTTTCATCTTAATATGTGTTCTTTTTACCGTACCATTTACGACCAGCTTTTGCCTTATCGAATGAACGTGGATTTTCAGCAGGTTTCGCTGCAGCTCCGGGTTTATTAGCTTTTCCACCGCGATTGGGAGGAACTTGTTTCGCTTTTTTCTCGATCGTCAAGACCTTCATCGGGTAGCGATGCGCCTCTACAACAGGAACTTTCTTACCAATAACCTTTTCTATATCCTTCAAATAGGCTTTTTCTTCGATATCACAAAAGGAAATCGCAGTTCCGTTGGCACCCGCACGCCCTGTCCGACCAATTCGGTGAACATACGTTTCAGGGATATTTGGTAATTCAAAATTAATGACATATTCTAAATCATCCACATCAATGCCGCGTGCGGCAATATCAGTGGCAACTAAAACACGTGTAGTTTGGGCGGTAAAGTTTTTCAGAGCCGTTTGACGTGCATTTTGGGATTTATTCCCGTGAATCGCTTCAGCTTTGATACCAGCCTTCAAAAGTACCTTGACAACTTTATCGGCACCATGTTTGGTTCGTGTGAAAACAAGGGCCGTTTTGATATTCGTATCACCTAAGATATCGAGCAAGAGCGTATTCTTGTTGTTTTTGTCAACGAAATATACGGATTGGTTGATGATTTCGACTGTCGAAGAAACGGGCGTAACAGATACCTCAGCAGGATTACGCAAAATAGACGCAGCTAATTGCACGATTTCTGGCGGCATGGTTGCCGAGAAAAAGAGTGATTGTCTTTGACGAGGCAAGGCAGCCAATAGTTTTTTTACATCATGAATAAAGCCCATATCGAGCATACGATCGGCTTCATCGAGAACGAAATATTCGACATTGGCAATCGACAAATATTTTTGATTCATCAAATCCAATAAACGACCTGGTGTAGCAATAACCACATCGACTCCAGCACGAAGGGCGGAAACTTGTGGACTTTGCCCTACTCCACCGAAAATAACGGTATAGTTCAAGGACGTGTGCCGCGCATAAGCTTTAAAACTTTCTCCAATTTGAATAGCTAATTCTCTCGTAGGAGTTACGATGAGTGCACGAACCTTTTTAGGTTTTTGAAAAGTTTGCTTGGCATCCATTAATTGGATGATGGGCAAGGTAAAAGCAGCTGTTTTTCCAGTACCCGTTTGGGCGCATCCCAATAGGTCGGTGCCTTTTAATACAATCGGAATCGCTTGCGCTTGAATGGGGGTTGGGTTTGTATAACCCTCCTCCTCAAGAGCCTTTAGGATGGGCTCAATGAGGTGTAACTCTTGAAATGTCATATAAAAATGAGAATGTGTGCTTATGAGTAATAACTGGAAATAACGAGCATTCTCATAATGATGCCGCAAGTTACGGCTTTATTTCCGCATTTCGCGCTTTCGGCCTTCAGCCGCGCGCGTGGAGTAACGCTGCCGGGGTCATGACCCCGGCAGCGTGGCTGTTAACTTGCGAACGTTTTTAAAGCGACATAAATTGCCCAAAACCTTGATAATTTAAACACGTACTGCCGCTTGAATTTCTGCTGATTTTTGGGTCCCAATTAATAGCTTCTCACCGGATTTGAATATCAATTGTAGACCTTGATTCCCCGAAACATTATATACTTTCCCTTGACCATTGAAACCATACTTAATGCCCCAGCCTCCGTATTCACGCAAGGGACTATAGGTTCTTACCTGCGCAGATTCAATCAAATCCCAAGCGTAAAACTGCTCTTTTAAATGAAATGGCACAAAACGAACATAAATTCCGTCAGAAGTTATACGGGTTGATAAACGCATCTGCCAAAACAATATCGGCAATCCAAATGCGGAAAAACCTGTAACAAAATAAGCTATAATAGATTTAGGAGGCTCCTGAAAAATTGCATAGACAATTGCCCCCCAAGTTCCTAGTAAGATCAACCAAAGCCACCATTGCGAGAACCGTTGCGTCTCATTAAATTCTTTCATATAAACTATTCGAATAAACAAAAGTAAAAAGTTTCTACGTTTATTACCATTTTTGGTAATTTTCTATAGCTTTGCTAAAATAATATAGATACTTATGGCATCCAATACTCCCTGCCCACAATGTTCCTCCTATGAAGTTGCAAAAAACGGCATAATCAACGAAAAACAACGATTTAAATGTAAATCATGCGGATACAACTTTACCGTATCTAAAATTGGCAAAAGCATCGATAGTTATTACGTGATCAAAGCGCTGCAGCTATACATTGAAGGAGTTAGTTACCGTGAAATTGAACGCCTACTAGGCATTAGCCATGTTTCTGTGATGAATTGGGTAAAAAAATACCGTATCAAAATTCCCAAGCAAGAGTTCTACACCCCTACCTACCGTATCCTTAACCACAAAGAACTTTCTGAATTTGTCATCATACCCGGAAACCTCAGTAACAAGGGCATGATTATCACGGAATTAGGGGACAAATTCATGGTCATTCAATGGACACGCATAAAAAGCATATAAATCTATATCAATTTAGCAATGCTATAGCAAAAGAATAGATTTCACTAGAATATAGAAATATTTGCTCAACCAAAAAATGCAAATAAAACCCTTTAAACTTATATTCAAATGAAAACCTCTTCTGTTATTTTACTTGCGCTCATGCTAGGAAGTTTTGGACTGAATGCCCAAGGATCCCAAGACTACGGCTCTGGTTTAAAAATTAATTTTAACGACAAAGGATCTAAGTATATGCGCTTTGTCCTTTGGAATCAAATTTGGGCTCGTTCTATCGACAACAATCCAGGAACTTTGGTCAATGGTACGCCATCAACTAGCACGATGGATATTAGTGCCCGCCGTATTCGTATTTTGGCTTACTCGCAAATCTCACCACGCTACATAGTTGTACTACATTTTGGTGTCAATAATCAATCATTTGTGCAAGGAGGTGGATCGGGTACAACAGGAACTGGCGGTTATGGTGCCGGGAAAAAACCTCAAATGTTTTTCCATGATGCTTACAGTGAATATGCCATCAAGCTTGCAACGAAAGAAAGTCCGAACACTTTATCAATAGGAGCTGGTATGCATTATTTCAACGGAATTTCTCGAATGACTTCAGCCAGTACATTGAATTTCTTAGCGGTGGATGCACCTATTTTCAACTGGCCACTCATAGAGGCAAGTGATCAATTTGCTCGCTTATTTGGTATTTATGCCAAAGGAAAATTGGGCAAATTAGATTACCGACTGAACATCAACAAACCTTTTGCAACAAATTTGGCTCCTACAAATGCTTCAAACGCTGCAGATGCAATTGCCGTAGATAATAATGGAGAGAGCAAATTATCAACAGGTGGATATGCTATGTACCAATTCTTCGACCAAGAATCAAACCTACTACCTTACACCGTGGGTACTTATGTAGGAACGAAAAGAGTATTCAATTTGGGTGCGGGATTTTACAACCAACCTGAAGGTACAATGAGTCAAGCTAACGGCATAAAATCTAAACATTCCATTAATTCGTTCGCCGTGGATGCATTTTTAGATATGCCTATTGGCGACAAAAAGAAAAACATGGCCATTACAGCTTACTCTGCCCTTTACATGAATGATTTTGGCCCAAATTATTTGAGAAATGCAGGAATCATGAATCCGGGCACCTCTGATCCAACATACACAGGAACAAAAGCATTAGCAGGTGCAGGAAATGCTCGTCCTTTAATGGGTACTGGATCAATTTGGTACACCCAAGCAGGATTATTGTTGCCTAAAAACTCAGATAGTCCTAAATTACGTATACAACCTTTTGTAGCCTACACATTAAAACAATTGGATGCATTGCCGGCAGCGGGTAGCTATTTTGATATTGGATCAAACTTCTACATCGACGGACACAATTCCAAAATTACACTCCAGTATTCTTCACGACCTATTTATTCTAGCAAGGATAATATCAGTGATTATAAAGGAGAATTTGTTATTCAATTTGCCAACTACCTATAAACTTATCTTGTAAACCATTTTAATTCAAAAAACTATGTCACAAAAAAAACAAAGCTTGGCCTATATTATTAGCGCCTCGTCTGTCGGAACACTCATCGAGTGGTATGACTTCTACATTTTCGGTTCTTTAGCAACCGTATTATCAACCAAATTTTTCCCTACGGACAATCCGACGGCAGCCTTCTTAAATACCTTAGCAACATTTGCTGCAGGCTTTGTAGTTCGCCCCTTTGGTGCCTTGGTATTTGGTCGTTTGGGAGATTTAATTGGCCGTAAGTACACATTTATGGTTACGTTGATGTTGATGGGTGGCGCAACTTTTGCTATCGGTTTAGTTCCATCGTATGCAACGATTGGAGGCTGGGCGCCCTTCATTGTATTGACTTTACGTTTATTGCAAGGTTTAGCCTTAGGTGGTGAGTATGGGGGTGCAGCTACCTACGTGGCCGAACATTCACCAGCTGAGCGTCGTGGATTCTTCACTTCCTGGATCCAGACGACAGCTACGGTGGGTCTAGTGATTTCATTGGGCGTTATTATGTTAACGCGCTCATCGATGAGCAAAGAAGCATTTGATGATTACGGTTGGCGTGTACCCTTCTTACTTTCCATCATCATGGTCGGCATTTCATTCTTAATTCGTCGTAACATGGAAGAATCTCCTATGTTTGAGAAGGCTAAAAAAGAAGGTGCTACCTCTACAAATCCATTGAAAGAGTCATTTGGCAACAAATTAAACTTGAAATTCGTTTTATTGGCCCTTTTCGGAGCAACGATGGGTCAAGGTTTAGTTTGGTATACGGGTCAATTTTATGCGCAAACGTTCTTATTGAAAATTTGTAATCTGGATGACATTCAAACAAATACCATCTTAGTGATTGGATTATTGTTAGGAACACCACTTTTCATTTTCTTTGGTGCATTATCTGATAAAATTGGCCGCAAAGGAATCATGCTCGCAGGTATGGCGATCGCAGTATTCGCTTATCGTCCCATCTTCGATAAAATGTACGAAACCGTTAGTGTGAAAAACAAAGAAGTTGTTGCAGGTTCTGAAAAAATCGAGGAAACTAGAGCGCTAAATGCTAAATCTACTGTTGATTCTTTGATTACAACAACAACAACACGTAGTTACACCGATGGAGCGACCTATAAAAAAGTTAGTAAATTGGTCGTATTAGCTGATAAATCAGCAGAGGCGCCGAAAGCCGATGTAAAAGAGACAATCACGATCAATGACTCAGACAAATGGACCTTAATCGGAATGGTATTCTTATTGATTTCCTTTGTAACTATGGCTTATGGACCGATAGCTGCATTCTTGGTTGAATTATTCCCAACCAAAATTCGATATACTTCCATGTCATTGCCATATCACATTGGAAATGGTATCTTCGGAGGCTTGATGCCAGCGATTGCCACGTTCTTAGTAACAACAGCAAAAGACTCAAACAAAGCAGCAGAAGAGGCAGGCCAGGTAGCGAGCATCGCTAAACCTTATTTAGAAGGTTTAAATTACCCAATTGCCTTGGTAAGCGTATGTGTTATCATTGGTATCATTTACATCAAAGGCGACAAAAAACACGCCTAGTAACTTATAAAGAACTTTTAAAATGAACGCAATAAAGAAAATTTTAGGCCTTGTTTGGATTGCACTAGGTGTAGCAGCAGGCATTTATTTAGTGTATTTCCAAGCACTCCCTTTATGGGAAAAAGGAGGAAACGATTTAGTACCAGCGATTATTTACACCTGTGTATTAGCTCCATTAATCTCCATTGGAATGTCAGTTTTTGGATATTATTCCTTAACTGGCGAGTTTGATAACGTATAATCAACAAACAAACCTACAAGCGCCCTATCAAGCATCTTTCGCTCGATAGGCGCTTGTTACATTTAAAGGATGCGAAATAACAAATTACTATTAGTGGCAATTGTATTTTTGGGTTTACTTAACTTCCCCATACTCCATTTTATTGACTCGAAAAATAGTGTATTGGGCATCCCATTTATTTACCTCTACTTTCTCGTTGTTTGGCTAGGAGCCATCGTCAGCACAGGGATCATCTTAAATCGTAATTCAAAATAATTTATGGGCGTTTGGGAGATAGCCTTTTTGTCAATTGCTTATTTGGGCATACTTTTCCTTTTGGCTTTTTGGGCTGAAAAGAAAAAAGCGCAAAACAAAAGTTTGATAAATACCCCCCTCATTTATGCCTTATCTTTGGCTATTTATTGTTCTGCTTGGACTTATTATGGTTCTGTGGGACAAATAACGAGCAACGGCCTCAGCTTTTTAAGCGTCTATTTAGGGCCTACCTTAGTGATGATTCTCGCATGGGGCTTTGTCCGAAAAATGGTTCGAATTGCTAAGATTCATAACATTACAAATATTGCCGATTTCATTTCAACGCGTTACGGCAAAGACAGCAGAATCGGTTTAGGGGTGACATTGATTTCCTTATTCGCTGGGATCCCCTACATCGGTCTGCAGTTAAAAGCCATCGCACAAAGCTTTGATTTAATTACACAATCCACACCGAGCGCCACATTTTACCAAGACCCTTCCTTTCTACTTTTCATCTCACTCACCTTATTTATCTTGGTGTTAGGGCCTCGCAGATTTGACTCGTCCGAAAAACATGAAGGCATGATTTTCACCATTGCTATGGAGTCAATCATCAAACTCGTAGCCTTTTTGGCGATTGGAATTTATATTTCTTACCAAATTTACCAAGGATGGGAAGGCACCCTACAGCTTCATACGATTTCGCTTCCGAGTATAGAAACCAACGGCGGATATGGCAACTGGTTTATCCAATTTATCCTTTGCGGCATTGCCTTTTTGTTTCTTCCCCGTGTTTTCCATGTGGCAGTTGTCGAAATTGGGGAGGAAGAAAACCTCAAACAAGCCTCATGGATATTTCCATTGTATATGTTGCTGATTAATATATTCGTAATTCCCTTGGGAATTGCAGGCTATGCTTTGCTAAATTCAAGTGGATTAAATTCAGATTTATATGTACTAGGCTTGCCCATTCATTTTCATTCCAAACTGTTAGCATTTATTGTTTATTTGGGCGGATTTTCAGCCGCATCAGGTATGGTCATCATGGAAACCATGGCAATCAGTTCTATGATTAGCAACAACCTAATCATGCCTTTACTATTAAGACAAAAAGGCTTTTTCAGTGATAATCAAAATCAACTCGGCTCAATCAATCAAAACATACGCCGCATCATGATCGTAGTTATTATGATATTAGGATATGTCCATTATCGCGAAACAGAAAGCCTAGTCAACCTCGTATCCGTTGGGATGACCTCCTTTGTAATCGTTGCCCAATTTGCCCCAGCCACAATTCTTGGGATTTATTGGAAAAAGGCTAGTCGGCAAGGAGCCTTGACGGGAATCTTAACCGGTTTTATAATCAGTGCGGCACTACTTTTTCTACCTAATTTGGGAATATCAACGGATATATTTCGCATCGAAGGCCTCAATCCCGTTTCCAATGCCACCTATTGGTCCATTACGTTCAATGTCTTAGCCCTGTATGCCGTTTCGATAACAAGTAAACAAAACGGAAAAGATGCCAACCAATCCTACTTATTCGTGGACGTATTTGAGTATTCCAAAAACATCGAAAACTCAACCATCTGGCGCGGAAAGGCACGGTTAAGAGATTTAAGACAAGCACTTAGCGGGTTCATTGGCAAAATCAATACGGAACAAAGACTCAAGCAAATTGCAAAAGCGAATAATCTGTCCTTGAGCGAAACCTATGCTGACCCAATTTTGGTTACACAAACTGAAAAAATACTCGCTGGCTTTGTCGGTTCAACTTCTGCCCGACTAATTATTTCTGCCATTTCCAAAGAAGAGCAGATTGGGATGTCAGAGGTCATCCTCCTGTTACAAAAATCTAGAGACCTACAAGCAAGCAATGCTGAATTAGTCAAAATTGATGCCCAAAAGAATGAATTCCTAACAACAGTAACCCATGAAATTCGCTCCCCAATCACCTCCATTCGATCCTTATCAGAAATTATGGTTGAACATGAAGATATTAGTCAAGAGGAGCGTAAAACCTTTTTAGAAACCATCATACAGGAGTCAGACCGCTTAAGTAGGCTCGTTAACCAAGTCCTCGATTTAGAAAAATTAGCCGCAGGAAAAGTAAATTTCGATATGCATTCCGTTGATTTAGGAGCCGTTATCGAAAAAGCCATGATGAATTTTACAGCGATAGCCCAACAAAATCAGGTTGGCATTCAGGTTGATGTTAGTCAAAAACGAACCCAGCGACAAATTCATGGTGATTTCGAAAAATTGGTTCAAGTAATCATCAACCTACTTTCTAACGCTATCAAAAATGTGGAACCTAGCAAAGGAATCATCCAAGTTCGTTTGTATGAAAATGCCACACACATCTGTATCGATGTGGAAGACAATGGAATTGGCATCGACCCAAAATATCATGACCAAATTTTTGAAAAGTTTAAGCAAGTCGATAATCCAAATCGTAAAATTGATAGCTCAGGATTGGGTTTATCCATTTCGAAAAAAATCATTGAAATGCACCAAGGAACGATTCATTTAGAGAGTTCACTAGGGCATGGAGCCAAATTTATCCTTAAATTACCTATTCAAAAAACCGCCTAATATGAGAATTTTAATCGCAGATGATGAACCTGCCATCCTGATGTCTCTTGATTTCCTAATGCGAAAAGAAGGACATCAGGTATTTGTAGCACGCGATGGTGAAGAAGCCATACAACTCATTGAAAAAGAATTGCCCGAGGTAATCATTTTAGATATCATGATGCCGAAAATAGATGGCTATGGTGTGTGCCAACAAGCTAAAGCACTAAAGACTACCTATCAACCTGCCGTGGTATTTATTTCAGCAAAAATCGCGGAATCAGATATTGAAAAAGGCTATGAAATGGGTGCTGATTTATATATCCCTAAACCCTTTTCTAATCGCGACTTAGTTAAAAAAATAAACGAATTGTACGAGAAACTAAAAAACTAACCTACATAGATCATGAGAATTACATCATTAGCTCAATACCATGAAGCCTACGCCGAAAGTGTAAATCACCCTGAGCGATTCTGGGCAAACATCGCCAACGAGTTTGATTGGATTAAGCCATTTACCAAAGTATTGGATTGGAGTTTCGACGATTATTCAGTCAAATGGTTCGAAGATGGCCAAATGAATATAACGGCCAATGCGCTAGATCGCCACCTGAAAACAATTCCCGATCAAGCTGCAATTGTCTATGAGCCTAACGAACCCGGAGATGAAGCTATTACGTTAACTTACCGTCAATTGCACGCACGCGTTTGTAAATTCAGTAATGTATTGAAAGCGCAAGGGGTCAAAAAAGGGGATCGTGTGTGTATTTACATGCCCATGATACCGGAATTAGCCATTGCAGTATTAGCCTGTGCACGCATCGGAGCCATTCACTCAGTCGTTTTTGGCGGTTTTTCTGCACAATCCATTTCGGATCGCATCAATGATTCCCTGTGTAAAATCGTGATTACAACCGATGGCGCAGTGCGTGGAAACAAAAATATTCCCATGAAAGAAACCGTGGATGATGCCTTGGTTTCATGTCCTTGTGTTGAAACAGTCATTGTCAAAACACGCACGAAAACACCAGTAGCAATGCTCAAAGGGCGCGATTTGTGGTGGGAAGAAGAAGAGGCGCAGGCATCTGCTGATTGCGCTCCTGAACCAATGAATGCGGAAGATCCTTTATTTATCCTTTACACTTCGGGTTCTACAGGTAAACCGAAAGGCGTTGTGCATACTTGCGGAGGCTACATGGTGTACACCGCTTACACCTTTGCCAATGTTTTCCAATATAATCCAGGCGATGTATTTTTCTGTACCGCTGATATTGGTTGGATCACAGGTCACTCCTATTTGGTCTATGGTCCTTTATTGAATGGGGCTATATCTGTTTTATTTGAAGGAATTCCAACGTACCCAGATGCAGGACGTTTCTGGGATATCATCAAACGTCACCAAGTGAATATCTTCTATACGGCACCTACAGCAATTCGCTCGCTGATGGGCTTTGGCGACGAGGTATTAGAAGGAAAAGATTTAAGCTCGCTTCGTGTGCTAGGTTCTGTGGGAGAACCGATCAATGAGGAAGCATGGCAATGGTATCATGAGAAGGTTGGACAAGGTAATTGCCCGATTGTAGATACCTGGTGGCAAACGGAAACGGGTGGATTAATGATTTCCCCAATCGCGGGCATTACACCTTTAAAACCCGCTTTCGCTACGCTTCCCCTACCCGGAGTGCAACCTATTTTGGTTGACGAAAATGGGAATGAAATCGAAGGAAACGGTGTGAATGGAAACTTATGTATCAAATACCCTTGGCCGTCCATCATCCGTACAACTTATGGCGACCATGATCGATGCAAGACCACCTATTTCTCCACCTATCCGGGTCTGTATTTCACGGGAGACGGATGTATGCGGGATGAGGACGGATACTACCGAATTACCGGTCGGGTCGATGATGTGATGAATATCTCCGGCCACCGGATTGGGACTGCCGAGGTAGAAAATGCCATCAATATGCACACAGGTGTCATAGAATCCGCTGTGGTAGGTTTCCCACATGATGTGAAAGGTCAAGGAATCTATGCCTATGTGATTTGTGAGCATCCTACAATTAATGATGAATTAACTCGAAAAGATATTTTAGCTACTGTTTCTCGAGTTATCGGACCAATCGCCAAACCGGATAAGATTCAATTCGTCACGGGCTTACCCAAAACCCGCTCCGGCAAAATTATGCGCCGTATTTTACGCAAAGTGGCAGAGGGTGAATTTGGTAGCCTAGGAGACACATCTACATTGTTAGATCCGAGTGTGGTAGATTCGATTATCGCAGGGGCGCTTTGAATGAGGTAAGAATTAAGAGTGAAGAGTGAAGAGTGAAGAATACAGAGAGTGCCCGAGGTGAAAACTTCGGGCATTTTTTATATAAAAAAACCCCAGAATAAAATCCTGAGGTTTTTTTATACGAGTAATAAAGTAACTCTTCACTCTTAGTTCTTCACTCCTAACTCTCCCCTACCAAAAATAAGTATACAACATCAACAACATCATCACAATCACCACGGAACCTGCAATAAACGAAGGCTGAAGTTTGAACATCTTTGCATCGATTTCCAAGCCTTTTGGATTGTTCTTCGATTCAGGATCTAGGAGAGAGATTACCACCATCGATGTGATACAAAAGGTAAATACCCAGCCCATACGATCAATGAATGGGATCACATACATCCCATCCGCATCTTGGAATGAAGAATAGAAGATTGAATCTGTCACACCCGTCCAAGTAGGAATATATTTAGAAACAACAGAAAATGTCACACCGCCCAATAAAGCGAATAATGCTGCTTTGGATGTTGTGCGCTTCCAGAAGAATCCCATGATAAATAAGGCAAAAATACCCGGAGAAAAATATCCTGTATATTCCTGAATGAATTGGAAACCACCTTTCTTATCTATACCCATAAAAGGCGCGATTAATACGGCAATCACAGTTGCCCCTACCACCGCAAAACGTCCTATTGAAACTAATTTCTTTTCAGAAGCATTTGGGTTAATGTAGTTCTTATAAATATCCAACGTGAAAATCGTCGAGATTGAATTCGCCTTACCAGCCATCGAAGCAACTACGGCTGCCGTTAATGCGGCGAACGATAATCCTTTCAATCCTACTGGCAACAAGTTCAATAATACAGGGTATGCATTATCCTTGCTCAAAACGCCATCTTTCATCATTTCTGCTTGGAACATCCCGTCTTTCCACAATAAATACGCAGCAATACCTGGTAAAACAACGATAATAGGCATCATCATTTTTAAGAACGCAGCAAACAAAATCCCGTTACGGGCAGTTGGCAAATCAGCTCCTAAAGCTCTTTGCGTAATGTATTGATTACATCCCCAATAGTTTAAGTTGACAATCCACATACCACCAATCAACACCGCTAAACCTGGTAGCGATGGATAATTTGCGTTGTCTTTACTGAATATCATGTGGAAATGATCAGGTGCTTTCGTCATTAAATGATTCAACCCATTCATAACTCCTTCACCACCGAAACGGGTAGAAACTAAATTCAATGCCAAATAAGAGGTAACCAAACCTCCTAACACCAAGAAAACTACTTGAATTACATCAGTGTAACCAATTACCTTCATTCCGCCTAGCGTGATTATGATGGCAAATGCTGACATCGCAATCATACAAACCGTGAAGTCTAACCCTGAAATGGTAGAAACGGCTAAGGCACCTAAATATAAAATGGATGTTAGGTTAACCGCGATATATAATAACAACCAAAAAACGGCCATAATCAAACTCACCGTAGAATTATAGCGTCTATTTAAAAACTGAGGCATCGTAAAAATCTTGTTCTTCAAATAGATCGGCATGAAGAAAATCGCAACGATCAATAACGTTGCTGCAGCCATCCACTCATAAGTAGCAATCGCCAAACCCATCTGAAAACCATCCCCAGATGTACCAATGAACTGTTCTGCAGAGATATTCGATGCAATTAAGGAAGAACCAATGGCCCACCAGGTTAATGACCCTTCCGCTAAAAAGAAATCATTTGAATCCGCAATTTTTGACTTTTTCTTATTGTAAATCCAATAACCGTAGCCTGAAACAACAATGAAATAAAATAAAAAAACGAGGTAGTCGAGCAACTCTAAACTGTGTGCTTGCATAAAAAGAGGGTTTAGTTAAGGGTAATCTTTGCGAAAATAGGGTATTTCAGGGGAAAAGAAAAGGATTTAACGGAATTATACTATTCCCAATAATTCGGCCTAACTAGAACTACCTCTTCTTCTCGATCAACGATTACTTGGCCAGGCAATAAATCTTTCGTCTTTCGAACATATTTTTTAGCAGTTACAATGACAGGACAAAGTGACTCCGTCGCACGTTTGGAAAAATGCGCTGCGAGTTCGGCAGCTCTCTCGATCACATGTTTGGGGACCGTTTGCTGTTGCGGATTTCGAATAATCACATGGGAACCCGAAACATCCCTAGCATGTAACCAAATATCAAATTTCTTCGCATATTTCAGCGTCAACAAATCGTTATTCTTCGCATTTTTGCCCACCCAAATCGTCCAGCCCGATGTCACAAATTGCTTGAATGGTAATTCATCCGACGATTGTTTGGTCGATTGTTGGACCTTTAAATATTGTAAATAAGGCTTCAACTCCCTACGTACCTGAGCCGCTTCGACGCCTTTCAGTTGGGCCCCTAATTCAACGATTTCAGCCTTTTTTCGAGCAACCGCTGCTTCCCATTGCGCAATTTCTTTGGAGAAATTCTTCGCCTTTCGATAGTAATTTTCGGCGTTTTCTGGGCCCGATAGCAGAGGGTTTAGTTTAATGGTGACCCTTCCGCCATGGTAAAAATCATCTAATTCAACCGACTTGGCTCCAGAGGGAATCAGATGCAAAAAGGCCATCAAAATATTTCCAATTTCTTCATAAGCTAAACTTGAATCCCGTTTAACTTGCTGCTTTTCTAGACTTTCCAGGTAATGAATCGCCTTCAGGTGTAATTTACCGAGGGTTTCCATCAACAATGATTTCTCCCGACGAAACTCCCCTACTGAATAATGCAGCGAATAAAATTGGTTTAAGGCATCGAATACATCTTTGGTTTGATATAAGACTTCACCCTCCTGTGGAAATAGCGTCAATGCAATCCCTTTAGCGGTCTCCACAATCGAGATCATCGGATCATCCAACCATTGTAAGGTTTGCTGTAATAAGTTCCATTGCTTCACGATGGATTGATTCGAATAGCCCAAACTTTGTAAATAATTGCCTCCCTCTTTTCCTAAGGTTGGGTACAATGCCATCCAATCCCCTTCGGCTTCTTGAAAGGCTTCATAGGACTGATCAATCGACCGATCCAATTGTCCTAAAGTCAAGTCAAAATCCTTAGCTAAGCGTTTCTGAAATTGGCCTTGATGTTCCCCTACTTGAAATAGAATTACATTGGAACGATTACCGAATAATTTTAATACCAAAACCTGTTCACCTAAGAAATATAAACCGATAGCGCGCTCATTCTCAAAAACTCGTACATCCTGCACTTCATGCAGGAGCAAATCCGAAAACAAATCCACAGAATTCCGACCGGCCCTTCGGAAATCATCCGGAAATTGCAAACTTGAAAACTGGGAACCAAAACTACATTTAATCCAAAAATCTTGTCCATTTTGCCGCTCAAATCCAATGACTAGCTCATCCTTTTCCTGCGAAAAACATTGCTTGAGCCGCGCATAGGTCAAAATTTGACGTAGCTCCCGAGCTAAGATTCGTAGGAAAAAATGATTGTTATGCATAAATTGAATTTTTATTTGCAAGCATG
>JACCEA010125831.1_pt1 | contig 47196 bp, 46 predicted proteins | sample 7449851 | NCBI WGS metagenome assembly JACCEA01 (sample SAMN15323453, study PRJNA562643) | freshwater metagenome | isolation source: river surface water | place: USA:Blue River Watershed | collected 2017-08-18 | reverse complement strand
TACATTCCTTTGGGCGGAAACAAGAAAGGCACCAGCCAACGCTACATCAATCTGATGATTACCATGATCCTTGGTGGTTTTTGGCACGGCGCCAATTGGACATTCGTTTTATGGGGTCTGGCTCACGGCCTGCTACTCAGCTGGAATCATTACTGGCACTCATTGGCCATTAGCCAGAAATTAAATATTCGATTTTTAAAGCCTGTTTTTTGGGCTCTCACATTCACCACCATCTGCTTTACATGGGTTTTATTTAGAGTTGAAGATGTTCAATATTTAAAACCCGTTTACTCTGGCCTCTTGGGCTTGAATGGCTTTGAGCATCTGAAGCTTAGCTGGGCTTTTGCGGAACACTTAAAAGCCTCACGCCTTTATGAACTGTTGGCTTTTTCATTCTTGATCATCTACTTGGGTAAACCAAGTCATCTTTTATTAGATCACCTACGTCACTGGCATCAAAAAACCATTTGGCTACCAACTCAACTGAAATTTACTGTAATAGCAGTGATCAGCTTTTTATTCATGATGTATTGCATCAACATGGTTGGAAATTACAACCCATTCCTTTATTTCCAATTCTGATATGAACTCACTCAATCATTCCATAAAAAGAGCCTGCCTAATTTTTGCAGCACTCTTTTTCATCAGTGTTCCGATTGTCTGGATCTCACTTTTTTTCACGACCTATCATGGAGACTTGACGCGTGTGGGCAAATGGACTGATTACGACTTCACATGGTCCATTAAACAACAAGCCATTGATGCCTCCTTACAGATATCTCATGACATCAAAGAAGCTGATGTTTTGGTAATTGGCGATAGCTTTTCAGCCAGCCTCTATTGGCAAAGTGCCTTAATTAAAGATAACTTGAAGGTTACCTCACTCACTTGGTCACAAATTGGCAACCTTCTTTGCCAAGACTTTGAAGTCACCCTGAAAGAGCAGGGCTTTAAAGGTAAACAAATCATCATTGAATCAGTTGAGAGAGTGGCCAAGAGACAATTTGAGAAATCTGTTAATTGCCAATCAAGCAAAACCTTTCCCAAACAAACCGCGAGTCAGAATGCAGCGCCTCATCCAACAATGGGACAAGCTGATTTCATCATGAATTGGAACGGACAGTTCATTGCTGGTATGCAAACCATACTCAACACAATCGGTATTCGCATTCACTCAAGTTATACACGTCTTTATAATCTTTTTTCTAAAAGTGTACGCATCCATGAAATCAAAGATGGTTGCCATTACTTCAGCAATCGCCTATGTCAGTATGGTCTTTTCTTTAGAGAAGATTATCAACAAGGTGGTTTAGATGACAAAGTCTTAGAAGATATCAAAATTCTCAAAAGTCGCTTACCCAACCATCGAACAACGTGGGTTGTTATCCCCAACAAATCTTCTATTTATCATCGAGAAGATTTACTCGAATCTTCAGCAGACTTTTGGGCCAAACTTGCAAAAGATAACTTGGGACCTGATTTATTTAAGTCAACCCAAGAGGCTAAACTCACTATTAAAGACATTTACGCGCCCAACAACACCCACTATAGCTCTTCTGGATATATATTCGTGGGAGAGCAAATTGCTTCATACTTAAAATCAAATCGATAGACCTAACTGGAACATCATCATGAACATCAAAAGCTTCTTAACAAATCTCATCCAGCGTAAATTCAACAAGCTGCTCTACAAAGGCAGTGATGACTACTCTCAACTGGGTGAGCAAATGGTTGTCATGAATATCCTGGGCCGAATGGATCAATCAAAGATCAATAAAGTTTATGTTGATATTGGGGCGTATCATCCCTACAAAGGCAGCAACACCTACAAGCTATACCTTAAAAACTGGCGTGGCGTGGTAGTTGATCCAAATCCCGAAAAAACCAAATACTTTTCAATTGAAAGGCCTCTTGATATCTGCATTACCAAGGCTGTTATTCCCGACAGCTGGAATATGACTGAAGTAGAGATGCTAGCGAGTAACAATCATGACGCAAGAGAATCCATCACTCCAGAATTAAACAAGAATAATCACCTTGACAAAGCAACGGCTCAGCATAGCTACATAGCTCAGACCATTAAAGCATCCAAGGTCATAGAAATGTGCTGCGAAAAGCTTGGCATGCCTGCTTTTATGAGTGTTGACATTGAAGGTCTTGAGGGTGAACTGATTCAAGGCACCGACTTTCAAAAGTATCCGGTACCACTGCTTTGCATAGAGCACTTCTTAAGTGAGTTCTCAGCAGGGAAATCAGTCTTTGACTACAAATCATCACCCATGATTGCGCATCTTGAAAAAAATGGCTATGAATTAGTCTCTGTTTGTGGAGTCTCTGTTATCTTGGCGCACAAAGATTTTTATGTGCCATTCTCCTAAGCACATCAGATTATTTTTTCAATAAAAAATCAGAAAATCTCGGCTGATTATTGACCATATACTCAGGAAATTTCTCATCCAATTCTTGTAACTCATAACGAGAATGGGGCTTATGAAAATCTCTTCCTGAAGCAATCAACTGTCTAATCTTTTCTGGATTTTTGAACTCAGGACGATTGAACTCTTGATGAGCCGTACCCTCTATCTTCTTAATGATATCTTCAAGACTGAACACCCAGGTAAAGTGCCAGCCACCATCTTTGATCAGTTGCACATTGAACCACTTAAACCAAGTACGCTTGATTGATCTCAATACTCCTGCAGACTTATAATTTCTTACGCTGGTGGCGTTACTTTTAAAGAAATCCACAAAATACTTATAAGTTGTTACCTTAGTACCTCGCCAAATATTACTATTGGGCTTGAGCTTGCCCTTAGCATCAACATCACCAATCCATCGATTATTGAAATAATAGCTGTAATAGCCTTGATCAAAATCCCCTCTCAAGTACTTTGGCTCATATTCCTTAATTCTCTCTGGCTTGGGAATTTCGTCCACATCAGAAACCAAAATCCAATCATTTGGTTTGGCATCAAACAAGCCATTGACCAAATTATTTCTAATAAAGTTCTCATTTTTCCAAAAATCATTAGCCCCTGGTGGGCGCTCATCTAAGCGAACATAACGAATCTTGCTGGCATATCTTTGAAATCGATTGATATCAAACAAAGGCTTACGGCTCACGCCTGAATGGGTGGAACTGGCTTCTGAAATCACAAAAAAATCAACATAATCCCAAAGCGTTTCAAAACGCAACTCCAGAATTAAATCTTCATTGAAGTAGCAAAAACAGTCATAAATGCGGGGCTTTTCCATAAACCATATCTTAATACCTTTAATGGTTTGTAAGGCCATATCTGCTTTAAAGCGCTTTATATTGCTTGATTTAGCTTGATTTGCCTTAAAATAAGACATGAGCTCAATTACTCAAAAACTACACTCATTCTTCTTTCAAAAAGGACTGATTTCAAGTTCTAAGAAGTCTGGCTTAGACACTTTTATGCTACTGAGCATTGGTTTATTTCCCCTGCTCTACATGACACTGCGCAGTTGGACCAATGCCTTTGTTTTTGCCTTATTTTTACTAGCCTTTTTCTATATGCTTCAAAATTTTCAATTCATCAGAAGGAGTCTTGATGGTGCAGCCAGCAAATGGATTGTTTTCACACTGTGCTCACCTCTTTTAGCCATTTTTATCAGCCAAGCCTTTAGACAAGAGTTTTCAAGCACTGCCTATGATGGCCCCAGCAGAATACTTATCGCAGCCCTGGTATTTCTCTACCTAAAAGATCGACAAATCAACTTTACTAAGTTAATCGAATGGGTAATCCCAATCTCTCTAGTTATTTGCTTGGGAGCTTACTTACTCAATCCAGGAGCCTCAGCCATGTGGGGAGGTCGTGCAGCTAGCTATTTTGTTGACACCATCACCTTTGGTACTTACTGCTTGATTCTTGGTTTCATTTGCTTGGTTTCTATTGGCATCAATCTCGATAAAGAACATCCTTTACTGACCATTTTAAAAATCACAGGATTTGCTATCGGCTGTTACATCGCAATCAAATCTCAATCAAGAAGTGCTTGGACCGCAGCCATAGGAATTCTCATCTATTTATCGTTTGTTAGATTTCATAAAAAACATCCGACTTACCCATGGATTTTTATGGCTCTAGGCGCTATTGCAATTGCTGTAGTTTATAAAATCTCTCCGGAAGTGAATCTAAGAGTTAATGAGGGTATCAATGAGGTTGCCACCTACTTTAAGGCAAACAACTTTGATACCTCTCTAGGCTTAAGAATTTCCATGATCCGAGTAGCCTGCAACTTAATCATTGAAAACCCTCTATCAGGTCTTAAAGATGGTGTCATGCCGGCGTTAAACACAATTCCAAGTATCCAACCTTTTTACACTGATCTTCTGCAACAAATGATCAGAGACACCGGTACTCATACCGAGATATTGGCCCAAGGTGTTCGCTCAGGTATCTGGGGCCTTATTTCAAGCACAACACTCTTCTTTGTTCCAGGGTGGATCTTCCTCACACGCATTAGCCATCAGAGCCCCAGAATCAGAACTGCTGCCATCATTGGTTTTACTCTGGTGTTGGGTCTTTTTATTGCTAGTTTGACCATTCAGGTATTTAATCTTAAATACACCTCATCTTTCTATGCTTTGATGATTGCAGCCTTGACTGCTCAAGCTCTTCAAAAAAGTGAAGTGCATTGAACAGAAATAAAGATAATTTAATTTATGAATAAAAATAAATACTCTCTAACCTTTGCCTGCTACAACTCTGTTGAATACACGAAGCTATGTGTGGACAGCATGATTGCCCATGGCACACCTTTGGATCGCTTGGTTGTTGTTGATAATGGCTCAAAAGATGAAACCAGAGACTATCTAAGCACCCTGCCCTTGGGCGGCAGAATCTTTAATTCTCAAAACCTGGGGTGTGGTGTTGCCTGGAATCAAGGTGCCCTGCACCTTCAATCCGAATGGACCATTGTGATGAACAATGATGTCTTGGTCTCACCGAACTGGATTGAGAACCTCATTGGCGCAGCAGAAAACCAAAACTTAAAAATTGTTTCACCGGCTCTGATTGAAGGTAAGTTAGATTACGACTTTGCCGCTTTTGAAAAAGAAGCTCAAGCCAAAATGAAAAACGAGCACCGTATCGGTGCTCGTCATGCTGTTTGTTTGGCTATCCATGAATCAGTTTGGATGGACATTGGCTACTTCCAACCAGTTCCAAAACTTCTGGGCTACGAAGACACCATGTTTTTTCATGAAGCCCAAAAAGCCAATCTAAAGATGGCCATGACCGGTGCATCATGGCTACACCACTATGGCTCGATCACCCAAACAGCGATGAAGCTAGAGCGTGGCCTTAAAGAAAATCAAAATCTACCTTACAGATACAACTACCGTCTTCTGAACCAATCATGGTTAGAGCGTAAGATGACCAAGATCAAACGCAAACGCCAAGAGAGAGCTTGGAGAGATGAAGAAGTTGCCAAATACGGTATTTCAATGCATGGCATTCGGGAGAATGGTCAGTTCAAATGGCTCTAGAAGATAAACCCTTGGTTAGCGTGATTGCTGTTTCTTACAATCACGGTAAATATATGAAAGAGGCGGTCAATAGCCTTTTGAACCAAGACTACTCACCTCTTGAAATCATCATTTCAGATGATCATTCAACCGACAATGGCTTTGAGATTGCCCAGCAAATTATCAGCGAATACCGCGGTCCACATCAGATCATCCTCAAACAAAACTCTCAAAACTTAGGCATTGGTGGAAATGTATCTGCTGCACTTCAACTGGCCAAAGGTGAGTTATTGGTATCAGCAGACTGTGATGATATTTCAGAACCACATCGAATCTCTAGGTTAGTTAAGTTATGGCAATCGCAAACTCACAAACCTTTCCTCATTACCTCAGATGCTTGGGACACCTCTCCCTCAGGAAAAGACCTTAAGGTAAAAAGATGTGATGATTTAGAGGAAATCCGATCCATAAATGAATGGATCAAGAAAAAACCTATTTTTTTTGGTTGCACCAATATGTACACCCGTGATCTCGTCAATAAATTTGGATTACTAAGGTCAAATTGTGGCGCAACTGATCAGATCATTGTTCTAAGAGCTGTTTTGCTCGGGGGAGCACTCTCTTTACATGAGCCCTTGGTACACCATAGACAAGGTGGCGTTACAGGTAACAAACCAATGAATGTCACTGACAAGGTCAATCGACTATTCAATGAGTCTTCAAGAACCGTTGCTGATATTGAACAGCACACAGACGATGCAGAAAAATTCGGTTTTGAAAACGTTATTAGAGAACACTTTAAAGATCGTTTAGCCGAAGCAAACTTAATCCCTAAGCTGTTAAATGCAAAATCATTTAAAGAAGAGTTAAGAATATTTCTTCAAGAAAGAGAAACGCCTTTTTTTAAAAGAATTCGCTTGTTAAGCTATGTGGTATTACCCTTTATGCACAGAGTCATTTTTAAAGTAAAAAGAGAAATGAAGAAATAAATTAAGTCAGAATCTCTTTAATTTATTTCTTCTCCATCTTCTTTAAAAATTTCTCTTCTAACTTCAATAAACTTCTCTGCCGGTCATTGACTTTTTTTGCAGGAATACCAGCGAAGACTGAAAACTCTGGGCAAGAGTCTTTCACAAAAGACATAGCCCCAATTGCCACCCCTTTTGATAATTTAACGCCCGGTAAAACAACCGAAGAGGCACCCACAATCACATGCTTCTCAAAAAGAACAGGTGCTGAAAAAACTGCTTTGAAGTCATCTGGAATTATTGGATTGGTCATGCTTGAACCAGAGTAATCATCGGAGCTTGAATAAATACTCACTCTCGAAGAAATATTACAGAAATCATTTATTTCAATTTTTTCTGAGCCCATCAAGCTCGAAAAGACAGCAATATGAATATAACTGCCTAACTTAATGCCGCCTGGTCCTGCAGACAGCACGCAAAAATCATCAATTCGAACAAAGTCGCCTATTTCTATATTGGCGCAATTATAAAAAGAAGCCTTATTGGATATTCGAACATCTTTGCCAACTGACTTAAACCCCAAAGCAGAGAGCTCTTCTTGACTTAGTATGCTCATTTAACACCCACAATCAAATCAATCACACGCTGTTGATCAGCTATTTGGAGGTCCGGATATATTGGTAAACAAAGAACTTCAGAAGCCACTTTTTTAGCCACACTCAAATTATCTGATGAAGAACTAGGCAAATCTTGATACATAGGAAAATCAGAAATCAGTGGATAAAAATATCGGCGTGAGTAAATATTTTCTTTTTTTAACTCTTCATAAAGCTCGTCACGACTCAAGGTAAATTCACTACCCACCAAGATCGGAAAATAAGAGAAATTAGGTTTACTCTGGCTGCTGAGAGCCATACACTTAATGCCTTGAATCCCCTTAAAAGCAGCGCGATATCTTTTATCAATTTCTTTGCGCTTGGAAATTGCTGCATCAACTTCTTTTAATTGAAGCAAGCCCATCACAGCATTGATTTCACTCATTTTGCCATTGATACCAGCTGTTACAACCGTTAACTCATCAACAAAACCAAAGTTCTTCAATTGATCAATATACTTTTTGACTTCTTTAGATGGCGACACAACCGCGCCCCCTTCTAGAGTATTGAACACCTTTGTTGCATGGAAACTCAGCACCGAAAGATCACCATGATTTAAAACACTGGCTCCACAATGACATTCAACGCCAAAGGCATGAGCAGCGTCGTATATGACTTTTAATTGATGTGTTTTAGCAATTTTTTCAATGGCATCAACATCACAAGGAATCCCATAACAATGAACCGCCATGATCGCACTGGTTTTAGGAGTGATGGCTGCTTCAATCTTGCTTGGATCAATATTAAATGTATTCGGATCAATATCTATAAATACAGGCTCAATACCGTTCCATTTCAATGCATGCGATGTTGCTACGAAAGAATATGGTGTTGTGATCACTTCCCCCTTAATATCCAGAGCTTGTAGAGCAGCAATCAGTGCAATGGTGCCATTGCAAAACAAAGAAATAGCAGGCACATCTAGATATTTTTCAAGCTCGGCTTCAAGCTCTTGATGAAAAGGGCCGCCATTGGTAAGGATCTTATTGCTCCAAATTTTTTGGAGGTAAGGAATAACCTCTTCTAAATCAGGAAGATTGGGTTGAGTGACATAAATGGGCTTATTCATCATGCCATAGTTTAGCTGAATTCGGCCCCACTAAAACTTCGGTGCATCACCCCAAGCTAGGCCAGCCGCATCCTTTGGATTCAAAATAGGTGCCATCTCAAAATCTGGCCACTGAATATTCAAATCAGGGTCATTCCAAACAATGCACTTCTCACTCGCAGCATGCCAGTAATCAGTCGTTTTATAGAGAAACTCAGCAGTTTCAGAAAGCACTAAAAATCCATGGGCAAAACCAGGCGGCACCCATAACTGCTTTTTGTTTAGGGCTGACAGTTCAACACCAACCCATTTGCCAAAAGTGCTTGATGACTGTCGAAGATCAACAGCCACATCAAAGACTGCCCCATGACAGACTCTCACCAACTTACCTTGCGTTTTCTCCATTTGGTAATGAAGACCCCGCAAAACACCCTTCTTAGACGATGAGTGGTTATCTTGAACAAATGTCACAGAGTGACCCACAACAGCAGAAAAGTCTTTTTCATTGAAAGATTCAAAGAACCAACCACGGTCATCACCAAGAACCTTGGGCTCAACGATCAAAACATCCGGTATTACAGTGGGCTTAACAGTAATTGGCATCTATAAATTTCTATCTTTTAAACTAATCAATCCAAATATTTCAAAAAATTTCTTTTGAGAAAACTCAAATAAACATCACTTTGTATTCTCATTTAAGATTTTCACTCAGCATCTTTTCCAAATACTGACCATAAGCATTCTTCTTCAGTTGTGCAGCCAACTTAAGAACATGCTCAGCAGTGATCCGACCCTGACGATAAGCAATCTCTTCTGGGCAAGCAACCATCAGACCTTGGCGCTTTTGTAGAGTTGCAATAAAACCTGCTGCATCCAATAAAGAATCATGCGTACCCGTATCCAACCAAGCATAACCTCGGCCCATGATCTCAACTTGTAACTGATTCATATGAAGATAAGCCTCATTCACAGTCGTAATTTCCAACTCCCCACGAGCACTTGGCTTGATAGATTTAGCTATATCGCAGACCTGTTGATCATAGAAATATAAACCAGTGACAGCATAGTTACTCTTTGGCTTTAAAGGCTTTTCTTCAATCGATAAAGCTTTAAAAGAGTCATCAAACTCAACCACACCATAACGCTCTGGATCATTCACATGATAAGCAAACACGGTAGCGCCGGATGTGCGCTGATGCGCAGAATGAAGTTGATTGACCAACTCATGGCCATAGAAAATATTATCACCCAACACCAAAGCTGATGGATTGTTACCAACAAACTCTTTACCGATGATAAAAGCTTGAGCCAAACCATCGGGTGATGGTTGAACTGCGTATTGAATATTCAGACCCCACTGAGAGCCATCACCCAATAATTCATTAAAACGTGGCGTGTCTTGTGGCGTGGAAATCAACAAAATATCTTTAATGCCAGCCAGCATCAAAGTGGTCAATGGGTAATACACCATAGGCTTATCGTAAACAGGCATTAACTGTTTGGACACTGCTTGCGTCACTGGATACAAACGAGTGCCTGAGCCACCCGCCAAAATAATGCCTTTACGATTCATGGTTTTTCACCCACACTTTAAATATTTAATTTTTTTACACTCAATCTCTGATCTAACTTTTGAGTGATTCCTCAACGACTTGTTTGACGTATTTTTCAACTTGATCACGCCAATGGGGATATTGTCCTGTAAAAGCCATCTCTGACAAGGCTTTTTTAAGCTTTTGATTACTTAATCTTGAGTTATAGGGTCTAGCGGCAGGCACCGGGTAATCAGTGGCTGGTATAGGTAAGATATTCTCAGACTTAAGCTCAATACCCTCACCATAGCTGGCAGCAGTCTCAATAGCAAAAACTGCCAAGGCATACCAAGAAACGTCTCCATCAGGTACCGCATGATAAATACCTGATTCAATCCTTGATCCGGCGATCTGCACACCCACTTGAGCCAACCACTGAGCTGATGTTGGAGCACCCACTTGATCAGCTACCACCTTTAATTGATCTCGTTCACCTGCTAAGCGCAATATTGTCCGTATAAAGTTGCCACCATCACCGTAGACCCATGAAGTACGCACAATAAAATATCTAGGAAATTTATCTTTATAGGAGAGATGATGTGCGCCATGTCCAGATGCATGACTAGAGTCATGAACCATATTAAAAGCCTCTTTAATCGCCTGCTCACCGGCCAACTTACTTTGGCCGTACACGCATAAGTTATCAACTGGTCCAGTTGCATCAGATTCTAGATAAGCCGTTTGTTTGGTGTCTGCAAACACATAGTCTGTTGAGTAATGAACCAAGATACCGTTTGAGACATTGGTAATGTATCTGGCCATCAATCCAGGAGCTTTTGTATTGATAGCGAAAACTACATCACGCTCAGCATCATCCTCTGCCTTATCAACAGCTGTATATGCAGCCGCATTGATAATCACTTTAGGTTGGTATCTATTGAGAACTTCATTGATGGATGATTCAGAAGATAAATCACAATCAGAGCGACCTAAAAAAATAGCTGAAACCTTCAGATCTTTCAAACAGGTCTGTAATGCCTTACCCACTTGACCATCTTTGCCAAATACCACGATTGGTCGAGCACGATCAAAAAGTTCAAAGGACGAATATGACATATTTAATTAATCAAAAGAGTAAAAGTTATTAAGTTATTTTTAGCTATATTGCTTTTTAACCCAGTCTCGATAAGATCCACTCAACACGCCATCAGTCCACTCTTGATTATCTAGATACCACTGTATAGTTTTACGTATACCTGTATCAAAAGTTTCAGCAGGCTTCCAACCTAACTCACGCTCTAATTTAGCAGCGTCAATCGCATATCTACGATCATGCCCAGGGCGATCTTTAACGTAAGTTATTTGTGATGCGTAAGAACTACTATCTGATTTAGGACGCAACTCATCCAAGATGCTACAGATGGTATTCACCACTTCAAGATTGGGTTTCTCATTCCAACCACCAACGTTATAGGTCTCGCCTAACTTGCCGGCTTCCAATACACGACGAATGGCTGAGCAGTGGTCTTTAACGTACAACCAATCTCTAATTTGTTGCCCATCACCATAGATAGGCAAAGGCTTACCAGCAAGGGCATTCAGAATCACTAGAGGTATTAACTTCTCAGGGAAGTGATAAGGCCCATAGTTATTAGAGCAATTAGTCGTTAATACCGGTAAACCATAAGTATGGTGCCAAGCGCGCACCAAATGATCAGATGCTGCCTTAGATGCTGAATAAGGACTATTTGGTTCATAAGTATTGGTCTCAGTAAAAGCAGGATCAGTTGGAGACAAAGAGCCATATACTTCATCTGTAGACACGTGCAAAAAACGGAATTCTGATTTAGCCGAATCCGATAGTTCTGACCAATAAGCACGAACTGCTTCAAGAAGATTAAACGTGCCAACTACATTGGTCTGAATAAAGTCACCTGGACTCTGAATCGAACGATCCACATGAGACTCAGCGGCAAAATTAACAATGGCACTAACGCCATGTTTTTTAAGTAGTGAAAGTACTAAATCATAGTCTCCGATATCACCCTCGACGAACACATGTCGAGTATCAGTAGCTAAAGATTGGAGAGTTGCTAAATTACCTGCGTAGGTTAATTTATCAAGATTAACAATGCCTTCAGCAGCAGGATTAACCAACCAATCCAATACAAAGTTACCGCCAATAAAACCTGCACCGCCTGTGACTAGAATCATGATCTTAAGTATTTTTGTGAATTAAAAGAATTTTCTCATGAAGTGAGGTTACATCAGATATTTTTGATGCTCTATAAAAGCATGCTTATAAAGCCTAAGTCAGGCCAAATAAGGAGCTATTTCCTAGTTCGCAAATTGAGAATTAGTCTGTTTTGTAAAAGTAAGTAGCCTAAGACTCTCAAGTCTTATTTTAACGCGCCAATCTTGTTGCTTTCTGAGCTCTTCGAGCGCCTTAAAAATGTCTCATGACAAATCTTGATAAGCCCAAATCAGACCAGCAGATTCCATGAATGTCTTTTAACGACGATCACGTATGATTTGTTGATTTCTTCAATTTGATTCATTTGCTTAGCAACGTATAAGACTAATTTAGATTGTTGAATTACTTTTTTCAACATACTTTTAATTTTATTAACGATCAGACCTAGAGCTTTATCTTTTTGGCATTTCTAGATAATATACGACGAACTTGATTTGAGCTATTGGCTCAACCAAAAGTATCTTTTCTGAGGTATGAATATAACTGAGATCGAATACAGAAACTTACTGGCTCTTTAGCCTGTGGGAAGATTAATCCTATCTACAAATTGTTAGCCAAAAGAACCAGGCTAGATAAAGGATTAATTGACCAAATCAGCGGTCACCCATTATGACTAGGGCGTGCTCAAGATTTGGATAACTCAGCATAAAGTATGCCTGTGATTATGAGTTAGGCAGGCGGTCAAAAAATGCTACTGTAATAAGATATGTGGAACATATTGTGTACATTAATTGAAATCATATAACTTACTAAAAGTGCCACACCTTGGCTACGAGTCATCTATAAACCAACTTTGGCTTCCCTCCCCAGTAAAATGAAAATTCATAACAGAGCCTGTTTGCTTTTGTAGCTCGCGTAAAACATTCATTCGATTTCCAGGCTTCACAAAAAACATAAAAAAACCGCCGCCACCTGCCCCTGAAATTTTCCCAGATAAGGCTCCAGCCTGAATTGCCACATCGTAAATTTTATCAATTGTTGGCGAACTAACCGAGGTTGAAAGTTGCTTTTTTGCGGCCCAGGAATTATTTAATATATCGGAATAAGCAAGCAAATCACCTTTTAATATAGCTTCTTTCATTGCTAGCGCATCTCGCTTCAAAGCAAACAGTGAAGCTAAAGAAATAGAATCCTTTATGTTAGTGCTTTTTACTTGATGCTCAATAATCTTGGCAGAATCTCGAGATTGCCCTGTGTAGAAGAGAATAGTTGATGCCTCAAGTTCATTAATAACCGACTCCTTAACGCGTAGAGGATTAACTAAGACTCTATCGTTAGCACCAAACTCTATAAAGTTAAATCCTCCAAATGCAGCGGCATATTGATCTTGTTTACCGCCCGCTAAAAACAAATCAAGACGCTCTACTTCAAATGCAAGATGTGCAATTTCATACTTGCCCAGTCCCAACTGTAACCATTCAGATAATACCTGAATAATACAAACAACCATTGCTGATGATGTTCCCAATCCAGATCCAGCAGGAGCATCAGCGAATGTTGTAAGCTTAAATGATAGGGGTTGCCCCCCCATAAAATCTTTGACAATCCTGTTATAAATACCGCGATGCAACCTCAAGGGATCGTCTACGGTTAAGATATCAACAGAATCAAGAGTTATAGATTCAACACGATCCTCTGAGGAAAAAATTATTTTTCCATCATCCCGGGGCTCTAAGATAGCTTGAGCATATAAATCTATGGCTGCATTCAAAACTAATCCACCATGCTCATCACTAAAAGGACTCACATCAGTCCCACCACCAGCAAGACCAAGACGTAAAGGCGCACGTGCTCGATAAATTTTTTTCAACGTACTAGTCATTTTTTAAAATTTAATATTAATTTAGCCAAGCGGACATCATTTATATCAATTTTTTATATTGGTCACAAAATAATTTGTAATCATCTGGCACGCCAATATCAATAAATTTTCCATTTAATAGAACGCCACGCAAACGGCTCTTTTGACATATTGATGGCAATATCAGCTTTTCAAATGAAAAAATAGTCGAATCAATTCCTGTAAATGCATCAATACTAATTCGATAAAAACCTGCATTTATCAAGCCACTATCAAGACAACCTTTTTCAATAAATCTAGTTATCAACCCATCGCGTGATATGTCAACCCCTCCATATCTATGCCGATCTTTTAAATAAATTAAGCCGCACCGAATTTGTTCTTTTTCAGAGTCAAGTGGTTGCATCATATTCAACAAGCTTCCAGTTAAAAAGGTATCGCCATTAATAACTAACGCCTCTTCAAGGCCATAAGAATTCATTGCAAACTTGATAGCACCCCCAGTATCCAATTGTTCTGGCTCGATAAGGTAGTCTATCTTACAAGGAGTATCCCAGTTACTTATAAAGTCTATTACCTGATTGGCCCCATGCCCTAAGGAAAGTAAAAAACTATCGATGCCTCTTTGCGCCAATAAGGTAATTTGCCTTTCAATAAAAGGGACTCCCCCAACCGGTGCCAAGCATTTGGGTCTATCAACAAGTACTGATTGCAATCTAGTACCCAAACCACCAGCCAAAATAATACATTTAGTGATCATTGTTTTTTACTAGCAAAATCTGGAAATAAAGCTAACTCTACTTGCGCACAAATCATATGACCTATAAGTATGTGGCACTCCTGAATGCGAGGGGTATGCAGAGATGGCACACGTAAAATATAGTCAGGCGATGAACCCACAACTCCTGCCGCGCCAGAAAATGCAACTGACTGCACCCCAAGTTCAGCGCACACATTAAATGCAGCAATAATATTCTTTGACCTTCCTGATGTTGTAATGCCAACGAAAATATCACCAGGCTTGGCTTGAGCTTGCAACTGTCTTTCAAATAGTTTTATATAACCATAATCATTACCAATAGCAGTAATCATTGAAGTATCAGTTGATAAAGAAAGTGCTGGTAATCCAGGACGATCAAATTCAAATCGACTGACAAATTCTGCTGCCAAATGCTGAGCATCAGCTGCACTTCCACCATTTCCAGCAAAAATTATTTTATTGCCATTTTGAAAGGCATTTCTAAATAAATTTATAACTACAATAAGTTGCTCTAATAACTCTTTATTTTCTAGCAAAGCTTGCTTTACAGAAATAGAATCTTTGATGACCCGAGTAAGTGCCTCACGTTGAGTATATATGCTTCCCACGTTAACCTTGATAAAAATTATCTTGAAATAATATCTAACACTTTAGTACCATAAGCCTGCCAAGAAAAATGATTTACTGCATAAGCTCGACCTATACGTCTTACTTCATCATAACACTCACTTTTTTCATGGTAAATATTCATTATGGTGTTTGACCAATCAGAAGGTGAATCACAAACGATCATGCCATCACCCTTAATTTCCTCAAATGGTTGCGCAGCCCGACTTGATGAAATAACAAGAGCCCCAATTGCCAAGCCTTCAATAATCTTATTTTGAATTCCACCACCTAATTGCAATGGGCATATACATGCTAATGAAGAATAAATTAGGGGATATGGGTCTTTTACATACCCCATAATAATTAGACGCGGAAAATTTAAAGACAGCTCAATTAATTCTTTACTAGGATTTGAACCAATCACATGCAATTTGATTTGATCAGGAATTAGTGGCATAACATTTTTCACAAACCACTTAACCATCTCAACATTATGAATAACATTCATCTTCCCAATAAACGTTAGGGTATTTAAATCTTTATCCCCTCCAAAACTTCTTGACAATAAAGATGGTTGCACTCCATGCGGTAAAACATATACGTTATCACCGCTATATGACTTGGCCTCATCTTCATTAAAAAAGAAAACACCTTTAGCACGCCGTACAAGCAACTCCTCAAATTTTAATAGTCTTGGATATTCCAGTTGATATATAAACTTATAAATACCAGTAGCTTGATCTTTATTGTGCTTATACACCTGCCCCAAACTATCTGCCAAATCAAAATAAATTGGTATTTTTGAATCCGTAAGAAATTGAGCAGTTCGAATAACAGAACAGACGGCTAGATTTGCATCCGCCATGCTTCTTGTTATTGACATCCTTGCAGCATTTGACTCATACAATGCGCATTGCAACGGAGTTCTATTAATAACAGCCTTGATAAATCCAATAATTAAATCAAAAAAATTAGGTTTATAAATTTGAATCTTCTTACAGAATGGCTCTATGGAATTTAGTGCCTCACGGCTTGGCTTTGAGTACTGTATAAAGTGCGCATCAACATCATAAAATTCCGATAGAAACTTTAATAAATGGTAATTCTTTATTTCAAATCCGCCATTTAAAGGCCAAGGGAATCTACTAGTCACAAATACAATTTTTTTATTAGAATTACTAATTTCCTCCCCCATTCAACAGTAAGATTCGCTTAAAAACTAGCATTTACAATGTTTGCAGGGAATCCTAAGCCTATTGTGTAACTTTTGCTTAACTTATCCATGCGTTTTTAATCGTACCTTCCTACGTAACTTGTTATGTTGGTGAGATTTTACAGCTTAATGGCTAGACATTGTGCGAGGACAGATTGTAAGATTGGAAAATGATAAAGCAGTTACACATCAACAACTGAAAAAATATGCGCTATAAAGACATCTTAAAAAAGCATTTACGAAAGAATGGCAAAACTGACTTTTTATCAAATTTAAATTCAAATTCATCAATATTAGACGTTGGATGTGGGAATAACTCACCATTCTGTACCAAGCAAATCTTACCAGATTGCATCTACACAGGCTTAGATATTGGAGACCACAACCAAACCAAACCATTGCTGGTAGACAATTATATTATTACAACTCCTCAAAATTTTTCCAGCGAAATAGCTAAATTTTCAAAAGCATTTGACGCTGTTATATCAAGTCACAACTTAGAGCATTGCGACGATAGAGAAACGACACTAACAGCAATGCTTGAGGCATTAAAAATTGGCGGGAAACTTTATTTGTCTTTTCCCTGCGAGCAAAGCGTAAATTTCCCCCAACGCGGAGGAACATTAAACTACTATGACGACTCAACTCATAAATTATTTCCCCCTAATTTTAATAAAACACTGGCTGACATTAAACGAAAAGGATTTGAGATTGCGTATGCGGAAAGAAATTATTCGCCAAAAATTCTAAGTTTAATTGGTTGGGCTTGCGAACCACTATCCAAACTTAGAAATCAAAATATGTTGGGCACTTGGGAATACTACGGTTTTGAGTCAATAATAATTGCGGAAAAAGTTAGATAATCTCTACCGTAGCTTTAATAACAACTAGACGCAAGTCAATAAGCATTGTGAAGAACCATATTGCCGTTTCTAGCTAATACCATTAGTTTTACACCAACTAAACCCTCAATTAATTTTGTAAGTCTAATTCACCCACTGCTATGCGTTGTTGGGACACTTAATACCAGTACTTTTATAAATGTCACTTACAGTAGTCACATTAGTTGTACACCATGTATTCGAAAAAGGTATAGATCACCCACTTACTCCTGCGTAAATTAAGCGTGACTTTTTGTTTGTTTTTGTAGCAGCAGAGGATGGCAAAATCTATTCAACCTTCAAATTTTACAAACTTATGATTACACCTTACAAAATAAAATGTGACCCAATAATGTAGGCACTTTTAATTTCGCAATTTGACGTTATTCGAGCGTCATTAAGCTTAATTGGGAAAGGTGCTTAGACGCCTCACCCTGTGACAGAACTGTTCGAAATATTCAAACATTTCTTATTTTTATTGCAGATCTACTTATGTAAACCTTTTTCTTAATGAACTCACTTTCTAAACTGCTAAAAAAGAATCTCCTACAGGATTGCCCCAACAGTTTCCTAGCCTACACATAGCGGGGCTTTATAGATTACCCTTAGACCAGCCAAAAAACTGGTCGCTACTAAACTGGCTTGCATGCCCCAACCAACAACTATTCCCAAGTGAAGATCAATCAAAACAACCATGAAAGGCGAGACTTCATAAGTATGGTATTGAAAATGTAGGTCATCGAAGCTTGATTGGAGAATGACTTTTATTAATGGTACCATGTTTGAAAAACTACATACTTCGACAGCGGAGCCAATGAATAGGGCTTCTTACGTCATTTTTTGGCTGACCGATAAAATAGATGTGCCCTAAAAATTAATATCCAAATAGCTATCGAGGGCTATATATGAATAAGACATGGAAAGCTATACCGCAAGATAAAAATGCAATCTATAAGCTGCTAATAATAGCGAAAATCACGAATATCGTATGCAACAATCTCAATTTGATCAAGACACGAAATTGTATTTAGCTACTCTAAGCTAATAAATGAATTATATTGAGATAATGCTCTGAAATAAAAGCATCAATCAACTATCACCTGAACTATGTGATACTTAATAAACCTATCGAATCCGATAATTAATATTTTATGAATAAGATTATAATTTTGATGTTTGAAGATAAGTAGGTCGTAAAAGCTCAATAAACATTATCAAAATAAAAAACGGCGAGAGAAGCAGAGGCTCTGCAAGAGCCGTAACAAGTAAAACAAAGCTAGTGCCACGAGGAAAAACAAAATTTTTTCTAATGAGACATCCCACAAAAAAGGTGCCCCCTATTATTCCAAGTTGAGCAAAAACTCTTGCCACAGAGTTAACTCCATTTCGTGAAAGATCAGAATCAATAAGATGGCCGGAAAAAAAAGAATCAAAATAATCAAAATTTTGATAAGTATCAGGATTGAGACCAATTCCTAATACTGGATATTTAACCAAAATATCAAAAGACTTAAATGTATCAAAGATCCTTAAATAGGTAGATTTACCAAATAATAAATGTAGATCAGTTAATGTAATGGAAATTATTACAGCAAACAATAAAGCAGTGAATATTAATAGTCTAAATCTAGATCTACCAATAATAATCATCATAAAAATAATATAACCAGTTAATGAAAATGAAGTAATCAAATTAAAAGTAGAAATAAAAAATAATTTTTTGGATTTATATTGACCTAATGCGTATAGCAACAATAAATTATAAAATAACTGGGCTACACCTGGCTCCCAAAATATACCCTGAGATCTATAAATCTTAAAAAAAACATCTTCATAAGCTCTGTAATAAAAAATATAAAATAAAGTGAAGCCCTCAAATCCAGCCCATGATATGTAAGGTAAGGATTGAATACTAATTAAAAACTGCAAGAGAAATTGCACAAAAGCATGTATATTTAAAAATAATATTACAGAAAATAAAACATTACTGATATTACAAGAGGATGTTAGAATTATAACTGTTAAATATGTAATAAAAATAACAGTTGATATTGATAATAAATTTATATAATTATCTACTGGGGTAGATAAAAAAATTAAAAATGTAATAGATGCCAATAAAAGCAAATGATAATATTTAAAATATATATTTTTAAAATTATAATTTAATAAAATTAAAAAAATTGATATCAAACCGAATATAAATAAAATCTTTGAGCCGTAAAAAATGCTTGTTGATATAATTATATATATAAATAATATTATATTACAAAATAAATACATGACCTAAAATAAATCTTTTATGTGCATTACTGAATATGGAATATTTTCATCAATAACTTTAATTAAATTCTTAATTTTAGCATCGGAATAAATTTTTATTTTATTTTTAAATATCCATTTAAAAAAATTATTTCCAGGATAAACTGGCGATGAACCGTAAGAAATTTCCTGAGCCAAATAGTATAGAGCAAATGCATGATTCACATCAAAGTTCAAAGTAGGTATATTATTGGGATTTAATAAACAATTAAAATAATTATGTAATGTATCTGGAGAATAAACAAATTGAGCTTTTGAATAGTAAGGATTGGATACCGTTATTACTTTTTTTCTAATTAGTGCACATTCGAGCCCCACTGATGATGTATTGACAACGACTAAATTGGCATCATTTACTAATCCATATGTGTTGACCTTTTGTTCAGCCTTAATGAATATTATTCTTTCATTATTACCAAAATATTCATATATTAATTTTTCATAATTAGAGTTACATTTAATATCGCCAATATTGGCTGGATGTTCTCGTATTATAATCTTATTATTTGTTTTTAAAATTACGAATTCTATTGTCTTAATGATCCATTCATATTGATTTTTGAAATATTTAAGTTGAAGGAGTGCCGCACCATCCCATGGTACATTTAAAATTAATAATATAAAGTTAAAATCAGTATTGATATAATTACTATTTTTGAGGTAAGCAAACCTATCTATTCCCGCAATTCGATCATCTAGTAATTCTTTGCCAGCTTTTTCCAGTGATCTACATACTTCCTTATTATAAGTTTTATAAACTATTTTTAGTGCATTCGGCAAATCATCAAGATGAGATGCTATGCCACTCGAACAAATCTGCAATACATCAATTCCAGAATCAAAAGTAATTAATCTTAAGTTGATTCGTTTTGATTCAGAATGAAAGATACCTGATGATAGTGATATACCGCCTGGAACAACTAAATAATTAAAATAATAAGTATTTAATAGTGTTCGAATTTTTTTAAAATGCCTATTAACCTGATTTTTATAAATAAATTCAAGCTCAGGGTTTATATTTATTTCTGCCCTAGTGTCATGTACTAAATTTGCATATGCTAGACCACTGAGATCTATTTCATCCATATAATCAGAATCCTCAAGACTGCTAAGCTTTATTATATTAGATGAAGGAATATTATTTAATAATTTATTTATTAAATAATATTGATATTTTGGATTAAATTGCTCTATCGAAAAATATAAATCGTCATGAATAATTATTACATTTTTACCTGTAAATTTATTTAATAAAATACACAAGAGGTATGAGAAAAAAGGTATAGTAGACTCATACCAAGGAGATATTAATATTGCAACACTTTCAGAACTTTGACTTTTATCAAATCTTATTTCATTTTTATATCTAATGCTAAAAATAAAATATAGAATTCCCCATTTTATTTTTTTATATAATTTTTTCATTTGCAGAATATTCTATACTTTATTTTTAAACAAAAGAAATTAACTTTATTAATCAATCCCAAAACCTTCGCAATGAGTTGGTGATTTACTGGTACCACTGTAAAACCAAATGAAATAAATCTTTTATATAGGTCGTATTCGGAATATATTGTATATATCTTTCTTTTATAATCTTTAAAATTTAAATACATATTGGGGCCTGTCTTATACCAGCCTCTGAATATATTCTTTGGCATTAGCCAATCCAGCATAGTATTTTTAAAATTCAGATCTAATAACTCATACTTAGAACCAAAAAACTTATTAAAAGGTATTTCATAATCGTACATTGAAAATTTTTTTGCACACTCCCCCTCAACTTGTATCATAAAAATCCAGGTTGAAACATAAGCTCCTAGATTCGATTTATTGTGAATTCCATAAATTGTGTTGGGAATATATTTATAACTATTAAAAATTATTAATATATAAAATGAATATAAACTAATATGGCTTTTCAAAAATGTATCATTGATAAATATAAATCTATTTTTTCCAGTGCAAATACCCTTTTCAAATCCTGCCCTGTAGCCTGAAAATTCAAATGCTTCATTTGTTGAATATCTTCCAATTTTTTCATTTAATTGTGTATCAATTTCAATTAATTTGTATCCATTTTTTTTAATGAATTTAAGTAGAAGGCTATATTTAATCTTAGTTTTAATGGTGCCATATCTTACAAGAACAAATACTTTATTCATTGAATTTTATTACTCTTCCTGGCGAACCAACTACAACCGAATTATCTTCAAATACCCCACTAATGACAGCATTTGCTCCAACTATTACTCCGTCCCCTAATAGTGATCCAGGCAGAATTACAGCTCCTGTACCTATAAAGCAGTTTTTTCCAATCCTAGTTTTTTTGTAAATAAGATTATTAAATGAAATTTTCCTCGACTTATGAGATTTTAAATCATGATTTACGTCAGATATAAATACATTTGAGGATATTGTAGTTCCCTCTCCTATCTCTAAAAAACCTGCGCAGATTAAATGTAAATTTTGTTCTATGCTGACATCGTTACCCATTAAAATTTCAGGTTCGTACATCTTGCCATTCCAAAATTCTATAGATTCAATTCTGGCATGTTTTCCTATGTAGACATTATCTCCAATTATCGTATTTGAAAAACTAATAAATATTGGATTCAATATGAGACTATTTTTTCCGCAGTAATTTAAAAAGGGTTTAATTAATATATAATACTTAATTACCGATAAAAATTTATACAACCTATTAATTAAATTTCCGATTTTTATTTTTCTGCCGTAATTTTTTTTACTCTTTCCCATATATAGCTATCATTATAATATATTTTAAAATTTGCCCTACTTTTTAAAAAGGCTTTTTTTACCTTGATCTTGTTTCTTAACCTATAATAATCTATTAATAATCTTAGTTTATTAATGAACATTAACTTAATAAATATATACAGGTAGCAATTAAACCTAGCCTTTAATGTTTGCGGTTTGTACGATTTGATTAAAAATAATATGATATTCCTTGATGCCAAATATTTTACAAAACTGGTGACGGCTTGAGTTGAGCCTCCCCTAACATGTCTACCTTTAGCCTCCGGAATATAAAGCGTTACCCAGCCCATTAGGCTTGCACGGTAAGATAAATCTAAATCCTCGTAAAATGCAAAATAGTCCTCATCAAAATATTCGTCACCAAATCGAATATCTTCGAGCATATCTCTTTTGTAGACCGCTGCTGCACAGCAAGCACCATCCACATAAGATTCTGTGTCATATTGACCAAAATCCCTTTCTCCATAGCCCAAATCTTTTCCAAATCCTTCGCTGTAGATCTTGACCCCTACGCTATCAATAATTAAAGGGTCCTTAGCAGATAGTAATTTTCCAACCACTGTGCCAATCTTTCTTTGCTTTTCAAATGCTAGGATGCATTTCTCAATAAATAATTTATCTAAAAATACGTCTGCGTTGAGTACCAATAAAAATTGACCAGAAGCCTTGTGAATACCATAATTGTTAGCATACGAGGCTCCCATATTTTTCTCCAGTAAATAGTATTTAAATGGGATGCAGGATATGTAGTTTCCTAGCAATTCAGACGAGCCATCTGATGAAAAATTATCCACCACTACTATTTCAACGGCATTGTATGATTGAGACTCTAGCGCCCGGATACAATCAAAAATATATTTACCACTATTAAAATTAATTATCACTACAGAAACTAATTTGGAATTACTCATTGTTTTCTACTGTATGAAGAGCACCAAATTGCCTTGATATTTCTAGAGATTGCGCATAACTAACTTCAGAGTTTAAGTTTAAGCCAGATTGATCGCTTAGCGCCCACTCAACAAATCTTCTGCAGCCCTCATTGAAATTTATAATTCTAGGGGCCATTATTGAATGATATTTCTTTATATCTGCCACACAATGCCTAATATCTCCTGGCCTAAAATTACCAGTAACCTGAAATGATGGACTTATTCCCATATTTTTTGCAAGTGTCAATAAAACCTCTAAGACCGTTGTTGCCACTCCGCTGCCGATGTTTATGATTTCAACTTTATCATTCTGCAACTCCAAAGCATTTACGTTTGCTTGAACAACATTATCAATGTAAATAAAATCACGGACAGATTTTCCATCCTCAAATATATCTATCTCAGCCCCCCTGAACAACTCCTTCGTGAAAATAGAAATAATCCCAGTATAAGGATTTAACAACGACTGTCCAGGACCATAGACATTTTGATATCTTAAAATTACAGGACTATGCTTACAAATGTGGGCCATATTTTGAACTAAATTTTCCTGCATGAGCTTAGTTGACGCATAAACTGATCCAGGCATGCACAAACTAGACTCATCTGTTAAGTCAGGCTTTAGCTCAATACCATTTAAATATATTTCATACTTACCACTTTTTAAGTGAGAAATCTCCCTACCCTTTGGGTAGTAAGGAAAGTGATCATGACTATATTTACCTTCGCCATATATTGATCTTGAACTTGCCAATACGATTTTGGATTTTTTTTTACTTAACGAAATTGCCTTTAATAAGGTAGCTGTTCCAGTTGCATTCGTATTAACATAATTTGTCGGCTCAAACATCGACTGCCCCGTTCCAGTTAGTGCCGCTAAATGCAATACTGCATCCACATTACTAAGGGCAGACTGGCAATCATCTAAAGAGCACACACTTCCATGTATAAATCGCACAAAGTCTTTAATTTTCATGTATGTTGGGGAAAGAAATGGATTTCTACCATGAACCTGTGGGTCCAATGTATCTAAAACACTAACTTCGTAACCCCTTGCTAGAAGAGCTAACACAGTTTCAGAACCAATAAACCCCGCACCACCAGTTACTAAGATAGTTTTCATATTACACCTGCAGAGTAAAGGGTTCTAAGTTTAGTATTCCATTTGCGATCACAGTTAAATTCTTATTTAATTTAAGATCTTCAATGGATTTAAAATTTAACTCAATTGCACTTGTAGATTTAAAATCTTGATTATCTCTAAATGGTAAATCTATCATTCTTTGATAATACAAATAGTGAGCATACCGTAATGCATTTTCATATAATTCAGGTTTATAAGAAATCTCCTTCAAGTTACTTAGTATCTTTCTATACTGATCCTTGCTAGTAATATCAATCCCATAACCCTTGTTCCTAGAAAAACTCTCACCGCATACTATTAGGATTTTCTTCATCAATGCAATTTCCAGCCCCATTTTAGTTCCATAAATAATATTTACATCAGCCATTTGGGCTAAAGTGTAGGAGCTAAAATTAGACTCAGGTGGAATAATTCTTATATTAGGAGGGATCACGGGGAATAACCTTCTAATCTCATCGATCATTGGCTGTCTAGTTTTATTGGCTCCCTTCACCTCTGCTGGATGTATACGTATCAAAACCCATATATCTTGATTTTTTGCTAATTCATTGATTGAAAAATTAATCCAATCATAAATGGAACTAAAAACATTTCCACCATAAAATATTTGAGCATCCCATATAACATTTGTATATAAGGCTACAATTCCTCTTTTATCATCAATTTTAAATTTTTCAAAAAGATAATTTTTATCGTTGATTGGATTTGGATGGTAATTTAAATAATCAACTCCGGCACCATTTGTTTGTTTATTTGATGCGTACAACAATACTTTATTCCGCTGTTCAGCACTTAGCTCTTTTCCAGCCCAAATTTTATTATCTTCATTGACAAGTTGATGATGATAGGTTTCACCATGACATAGTATTGCTGTATGTTTTCTAATCCCCCCGCCACCAATCACGATGACTGGAATTTGTAATCTTTTTGCAACTTTTACGGCTAACCCATGGGTTTGATATACGCCATGTATGCATACCACCCTATCAGGTCTCAGTTGTCCAAATGCCTTTTTATAACCAATACAAGTCAATATCCCCGCCCTTGTGTATCTTCTAATTAACTGTAGAAATAGTGCTGTATTTTCAATACCCCCCATGAATGTTGCACGCAATATCGTTGCATAAACCTCTTCTCCAACCAATATTTCATCAAAAGTAAATTTTCTGAATTCCTCGAAACTTACTGCACTAGAGAGACGATCTGCAATTTCATAATCCTCTTCTGTCAAGAAGCGATTTAAAGCGTAACTCTCGACTTCGCATGCATCATAAATCTTATTGAGATTTTGGCAACATGTATCACACTGCGCTGATGAGGTCTTGGTAGACAATCCACGCCAATAAATGAATGGTAGGTTTTTTTTTGAGTTTCCAGTAATATTTAATTCACAACACTCTATTGCCTTATTGCAATATATCGAGCTAACCTTCGCGCCATTCGCCCTTAACGCATGCCAAATAATTGGCTCAACCCCCAAATAGTGTGAACCAAGCCCATAGCCCGTTACAAAAAGAATATGTCTAGATTTATCTTCGGCCGAACCTATCTTGACGCTACCACTTAAAATGTTTGACCAAGTTTTGCATGCTTCGGCAACCCCAATTGCCCAATATTTGGTAAAGTTTTTTCTTAAGAATCTGAACTTTAGCTCATACAGCAGTGGAAGAATGTATTGAACAGGCTTAATGTACTTAATATCAATCATTTATTTACTCGTCATATTCTCAACCACCCCATCTTCATGAATTTTATACACCACATCGCACATGGTTAATGTTTTTTTGCGATGAGTTATCAAGATAATAGTTTTTCCAGATTTTTTAATGTTCTTTAAGATAACATCTTCAGTTTCAAAATCTAATGCGCTTGTTGCTTCATCCAAGAAAATTATTTCAGACTTCTTGTACAAAGCTCGGGCAATCCCAACTCTTTGCATTTGACCGCCAGAAATCAAAGACCCTAACTCGCCGAGCTTCTCTTTATATTGCCCTGATTTTCCTTCTATAACCCCCTGCAAGCAGGCCATTTGGGATGCCTTTACTACTGCCTTTTGGTCAATTTTTTGATGCAAATGCCTAAATGCAATATTTTGTTCAAAACTTCCATCCACTAAATATACATGTTGCGGAACATGTGAAAGTTGACTCCACCACGAAGCCAACCTCTCTTTTGATAATGGAACACCATCAATAAGTACTAACCCAGAACTTGGAGACAAAAGCCCCATCATCAAGTCAAGCAATGTACTCTTACCCGCACCTGATTTACCTATAATTCCAACAACTTGGCCTTTTTTGATGCTTAAATTGATCTTATCAAAGACGATCTTTTCGTTACCGTGCGCATATGAGACATCCTTAAGAATCAAATGATTATTAAAAGTAACTGGAAGGATATTATTTGATGGAATCTCATCTACAGAGGTGTCTAAAATCGCATTTACCTCCTCCAGAACTAATTGATTATTCTTAAGTCCAGTCCAACAATTATAAATTTGCTGTATGAGTGGCAATATTCTTTGTGCAGCAAATGCCAATACACCAATAAATGGAATCTGATCTACTAGCCCACCTTTTTGATAACTTAATATAGTTGCTAGCGTTGCCATTATTACTAAAAATAAACCCTCCACTAATATCCTGGGAGCAGTGGTTATATAAGTTGATTTGCATTGTGCATCTCGCAGAATCTTTTCATCTAACGCATATTTTTTTGAAACTATATCGTGCATGCCATCTATAATGACGTCCCGAATACTAGACAGCCCCTCATTAACATGCCTAATTAATAAATGAGAATAAGTAGAGGAAGTCTTCCCAAATGCCTCTAATTTAATTCTTGCGTAACGCGAAATGACAAAATATATAAATAAGAATAAAAGTATTAGTAACGCCACCGGAATGGGGTTAATTACAAACAAAAACCCCCCCAATAAAATAATTACTATAACTCCACTAAGGGCCGTTAGGCATGGAATTAGTATGCTTTTAATAATTATCCCTGGCTTATTCGTAATTAAATCAATAAATTGACTACTGTTGTAGTTTTTATGTTTAACGTAATCTAATTTTAATACTTTGTTAAATAACATCCTTCCCAAATAGGATCCAACATCAAACGAATAATAGGTAATTTTTTTTAATTGGAAGATCTTTAAGTAGCTAGCAAGAAAGATCGAGGATAGAAAAATAATACAAATATAAATATTCAAAAAGTCACTTGGAACATCAAAGTAATTTACAGTACTGCTTAGATATTTATTGGTAAAAATATTATTTTGACTTGAAATAATCGCCAGAAAAGGGAATATCATTCCGAAGCTAAATAATTCAACAATTGATGCGCCGATCATCAAAAGCAACAACTTCACTAAGCCCTTTTTACGCTTTTTATCTAAACAGGATATTAGTTTCTTTATTTGATTAATTTATAAACTCCGACTATCAATACGAGTATGCAATGAACTGTTCAGTTAAAAATATATCGAATTCTGTATCTATCGAAATCTGGTGCCCCTCAATAACAAAAGCGCCAGTGCGTTGGCCTTTTATTGATTTTTGACTCAATAAACAATCTCTACCGACAACGTAAACAACGCCATTTCTGTGGTAAGTGGCATCTAGTTGTTGTCTTGCTATAACGTCCTTACCTCTGTTATCCCAATACTCTAACTCCTCGCCTTCGATTATCAATTGCTTGTAGGGATGAGCTTTACTATCTGATTGAGACACCGACCAAACTGCATCATAAGCCCCTCCAATGAACATTTTTAGTGCGCCAATTACATGGCTCGGCTTTCTAAGAGGAGAGGTCGGCTGCAACATAACTACGACGTCATATTTGACGCCATCAATCCTCTCTACTTTATCCAAAACATCAACTAATACCTCCCAGTCGGAAACTCTGTCCCCTGAAATTTCCTTTGGGCGCATAAAGGGGCAATCAAGTCCCGCAATTTTTGCAACACGTGCAATTTCAGGATGATCAGTAGAAACAACTCTTCTGTCAATTTCACTGATCGCATTAGCAACTTCCCCAGCCATAGCTACAAGAGGCTTTCCACCAATGCACCTCAGGTTTTTGAGGGGTATCCCTTTCGAGCCACCCCGCGCAGGAATTACCGCAAGAATTTTTTTACCATCGATCATTTACTAAACTCTTTGTTTATGTCGCGACAAAATTAAATACAAATTATCTGACTTACCCTCACCTTCTAACCATGCCTTCCAATGCATATCAATTGCATCATTTAAGGGGTCTATTGACTGTCGACCCATAGGCTTAGCATACCTATACCAGTTCATTGCATTAGCTAAACCGTAACGGTGAACATGCTTTACCTCTACAACATTTAATCCAGCCATCAATGCGCACTTTGAAAGACTTTTTTCATCAAATGCCCAGCGGTGTTGGGATCGATAAAAAAACTTTGAAAATTTATCTGGAATTAATTCCATCAAAATATCTCTTCGATTAGGGGTAGATATTACCGCTAACCCTTCTGGTGCAAGTAAACTAGAGATATCTTCAAGGAAAGCTCTCGGATCCTCAACATGCTCAATAACCTGGGTAGACAAAACAATATCCACTTTGCCTTGCCAGTTCTTGGCAGCAGATGCAGCGCTTGGTTCCCACTCATACCCTCGCGCCATTAATGAATCGGCCCAAGCCATAGAAGGCTCTATAGCAATCAACTTTTGTGTCAGACCTGAAAGATGATCTAATAATGCCCCGCCCCCACAACCCACATCTGCCACTGTAAGGCCACGTAATGATCTTGGCCAAAGAGTATCTAATGTAAATTTGGCTAACTCATCATGAGTTAGAAAATGATTTTCAGAATTATGATCTTGAGCTAGATGCGCCCGATACTCCTGACTTTCATATTCAGAATGCTGAAGACAAACATTTTCCGATAATCGATCCACGCCACAACCATCGCAACGTCGAACCTCTGACTCCATCCATTTGCCGTGAACACCATCACGGATTTGACCTGAGTACACTAGTTTCCAAGAATTACCGCTACAAATTACACATGATGGAAAGTTATTCATGGGTACTTACTCTATTTTTCATTGCACTAAACAACAGATTGCAGATCTCTGGTAGCGTATAGACCCTCTCACCAGAATTTATTCCTCTAGCTTCTCCGACAGGAAAAAAATGGCAGCCAATTTGTTCCGCGCTCTTTTTATCATCCTCGCCATCGCCAATAACAGCCAGTTGTGCTGTGCTAGTTTCTGACGATATCAGGGATTTTAATGTGTCAATTTTCTTTCGAGGGCTCCCCGACACCAGATCGAACATATCAAGCCAACCTCGCCGAGAGACAATATCCAATAAATTTTCTTCAGGGGTGGCCGAACTCAAAATCAACTTAAAGCCCCCTATACGCATAGCAGCGAGAAACTCAGAAGCACCTAGCATTTCAGGTGCCCTAATTACTGCTTTATCAACCTTATAACTGTAAGTCTTAAGTGCATTAGACAACTCATCATGTCTGTGAGCCCTGCCATCCCTTTCTTGAAGATAGGCACTTAAAATAGCAGCGCGATCACCCGGCACCTCTTCGAGAATTCGACTCATGATCTCCTTTCCACCCACATCAGAAGAAGCAAAATTTAAGAAACTTTGTCGCTTTATTCCATTTGAATTAACTAAGGTCCCATCAAAATCAAGTACTAAAGTGTTAATCATTTTTAATGATCACTACAAATTTCTCAACTGCTCTTTTAGCTGAAAGCGGCCCCAATGATCAACAACTGTTTTTCTCTGGTTCGATGTGAGCTGATTAATAAAAGGATCCCTGTAAACAGAATCATTGGAGTACGCCGTAGTTGAGATTTCCTCAAATACGCACCCTGTTTCAGTTCTAAAGCAATGCCAAACTCCAGGAGGTACGGTTAAGGTATCGCCGGGACGCAAAATACGCTCACGTCCATCGAGCTCACTAATCAACTCACCCCATAAAACCAAGAATGTTTCTTCTTTGAGCTTATGAAAATGATGGGGATGTTTTTGCCCAGGCAACTGAACCAACACCTTCTTAGCATAAGATCGATTAATTACATTTATTAACACCGCACCGACTTCTCTGAAATTAGCCACGCCATAATGATGAGAATACTCGGTTGTAAATTCATGAGTTAACGGCACCCGAGCTAAAGAAAGCTGAGCCTTCACCTCATGAATAGCATTCTTAAGAACTTGCAAATCAGGGTCATTTGGTATGGCTAGGTGCTCCATCTGGATTGGAGCATCAGGGCTAATTGTTTTGCTTGTTGTAATTCCATCTTTCCACTCACCAGATGATAATTGCCCAGCTCGGTATGGGAACGCAAAGTATACCTGCTCTCTAGCAATTGACTCTCCAGCAGGAATCTCTACTTTAGCAAAAACCCCTCTGCGTAAATCATCAATAGCCGATCTCTCTAAACTAAGAGGGCTTTCGCGCTTCATCGAACCAATGAGGGTTTTCGCCCTAAAGTATTCTTTGAGCCACAAATCGACCTGCTCAGGTGTGGACGAATAAGCGTTTAACTTAATAGAATCGGTTTCAATACCCACATGACGCTCAAACATCTGAGCGCCTAGAGCTGATGCAATCGCAATTTGCAAAGTATCCTGAGGGGGCTCATGTGTGGACCAACCAATAATACGGCCTGGGTATCTTTCCTTAAAGCTTGCGATATTTCCTAAGTTACAAGCCTCATCTGGAGTAGGGTAAATTGATACGCAGTGCATTAGAGAAAAATCACAACCGCGATGGACAAAAAAGCTCACTAAATCGTCAACCTCGCTTTGCAATAAGCCGCCGGTAGAGGCAACTATTGGCAAGCCAGATGCTGCAATTTTTTCCAGTAAAGGCCAATCTCTTGCTGAACAACTAGCAACTTTAATTATGTCAAAATCTAGTTCAATAATTTTTTCAACTGAGGTCTCATCAAATGGAGTACACATAGCCAAAAGATTTTGCCCCTTTACAACACTAACTAATTTCTTAAAATCACCCCAACTTAAGAGAGTGGATAAAAAGCGAGGAACATGTTTGTTGGTTGGGTTTTTTTGCTCGTCATGATGAATGAAGTCAGGCAAATCTCTAAATTGAAACTTTATTGCAGCCTTAACACCATATTTTTTTGCAACCAACGCACATTGATTAACTATATTTGTACCATGCTCAACACTACCTTGATGGTTATTAGCTACGTCAAGAACAAATAAATCTTGGAAGGAAAATTTCTGTAAACTTTTCATATTTTTAATTCTAGATTTCAAGGGCAGATTGAGTGAAGCCTTTAGAATAATTAATTCGAACAGATTTTTTAGCGCTATTTGATAAATGTGCTGCAGCGATAACCAGCATTGTCTCAAGCCCCCTCTCCAAAGAAATCACCGAAGAGGAATTACTATTCAAAACCTCCTGAATATACTTTAGCTCTTGAATAAAATCATCCGGACGAGTTTTGGTAATTTTTTTCTCCACCACGACCCGATCAGGAAGACTGGCATTTACATAATCAACACCCGGCTCCTTTGCGCACTGCCATTCCACAAAACCTTTAGTGCCTTGTATACGCGCCCATTTACGCGGCGGCTCGGTAACCACATCCTGAACACATCGCCCAAGCAGACCACTCTCTGTTCGCAAATTTATCAAACAAAGGCTGTCATAACTTACGCGCTCATCTTGAATCATACTCAAGGAGGCTTGAACTTCTACAACCCTACCGGCTCCCAAGGTATGTGCAAAATGTTGCCAAAGATTTATTGCATGAGAGTGCTCACCAGAAGCACCCCCACCTCTCTCCCAAAAACCTAAATAGGTTTCCCAGGGTCCCGCCAACCAGGGGTGCGCATTAAAAATCCCCCCCCAATATTCCCGGAACTCCACATCTAAAGTGCATACATCACCAATTCCACTCGTCAAAGCTAGCTCAGTAGCCAAGCCTGCTGCCTGACCAACGACATGGTCATAACCAACAAATACATGAACACCGAGCTCTTTGGCTGCATCGAATAACTCTTGTGCGTTTTTTAAATCAGGGCCGCAAACGGGTTTTTCAATTAAAAGAGCTTTGGGTTTCTCTCTCAACGCCAAGAGCGCCAAAGGAAGATGTGAATCAGGTGGTGTACCAATAAAAATTAAATCGTACCCACCCACTGGTGCATCTTTTGATAAATACAAGCGAATAGACTCATCCCACTTGCCATAACGCATCGGATAAATCTGGGATTTTGTTCTGTCCAGAGCATTTTGATCGACATCACAAATATCAACACTCCACCCCATTCGCCTTGAAGCATTAGCTAGATGATTTCCAATTGATCCAGCACCAATTACTTTTACTTTGTATGTCATATATATTTAAAATATTAGTCAATCTATTCAGCATCCTTGAAAAATATAACCTTCAGATGCTCTTGATAAATTTCTCCATAATCTGCAAACCCACTTGCCCACTTCTTTCAGGATGAAACTGAAGTCCAGTGACATTTCGACATCGAATGGCAGCAGTAATAGAGTGCCCACCAAAACAATAAGTTGCAAGCAAATGCTCGGGGTTTGATGGTTGAACCTGGAACGAATGCACCAGATAAACCGATCCACCAGATCTATGTGCTTGCAACACACTTCCATCATATGCATTAGCTCGACTAGGGCTGATGGCTGACCAACCAATAAATGGCACTTTCAGCACTTGGTCATCAGTAGATCTACTTGGAATGGAAACCACCTCACCAGGAATCAAGTCCAAACCGCGATAACAACCGAACTCTTCACTCACCGAGGCCAACATCTGCATACCAAGACAGATACCAAGAAGTGGTCGGCCTGTGTGGGAGTAGTCAATAATAGGTTCAATCAATCTACGGTCTTTTAAGCCGCGCATACCATCTGCAAAAGCCCCAACTCCAGGTAGAACAAGACCGTCGGCTTGACTGATAGTAAGAGGATCAGAACTCAGAACAACCTCCTCAGCGCCACTAACTTCGAGAGCGCGTCGAACACTGTAAAGATTTCCCGCACCGTAATCGATGATAGCAATTCGCTTTGACATTAAACTTCCCTCACCAAAATGCCATGTGCTTTGGCCGCATCGCGCAACTCGGAAAAAGTGGTGCGATTGTAATGCAGACAGTCTGCAAAGGCAACAGCATCCGCGCCTGCCGCGACCACCTGGGAAAGATGTTCCTGGGTACCATAGCCACCACTCGAAATAATGGCAACATTAACAACTTCGGCAATAGCACTGGTTAGCTCAGTATCGAATCCCCGCCTCGTCCCTTCTTGATCAATAGAAGTAACAAGTATCTCACCTGCCCCGAGCGATACAGCTCTAGATGCCCACTCCACAGCATCCATGCCACTTTTCTCTCGTCCACAGTCAGTATAAATCTCCCATTTTCCATTAGACTGGCGCTTAGCCTCAATCGACAAAACCATGCATTGCGCACCGAATTTGCGGGACACCTCAGTAATAAGTTCAGGTCGCATAACTGCAGCAGTATTGATAGCCACCTTATCCGCGCCCGCACGAAGCAATTTCTCAACATCTTTTATAGTTCTGATACCCCCCCCCACAGTTATTGGCACAAATACGTCATGCGCAGCGCGATGAACGATTTCAACAAGATTTGATCGCCCATAAAGACTAGCGACAACATCCATGTAGATAAGCTCATCAGCACCTTGTTGATAATATTTTCTTGCATATTCCTGCGGTGACCCAATGATGCGTAGACCCTCAAGATGAACTCCTTTGATAAGGTTCTCCCCTTTTACATCTAACCTAGCAATGAGTCTTGTTTGTTTTCTTATCACAGACATGATGATTTTTATTGTTTATCAGATGATAGTACATCACGAATTTTGCCGCTTTTCGACCATCTCCCTGAATGCCATGAAATCATCATGTGTATCAATATCTAATGATCGCTCCCTGGGCATTTGATAGGCAATAGTTTCATCGCCAATAAAGCTTCTTGTTTTTTTTATCCAGTCGATACGTGCAATATAGATTGCACCATTCAAAGCATAAATTGGAGGTAGATCTTGTCTGCGGACACACCCCTCTATCGACGGAAGAAGTCTTTGCAGCCTGTTCTTCTTCATCACTCGATACATCCAGTAAGGAGACTGGTCAACTTCAGTGACTGATACACAACTCGGAGCACCGCTTTTAAGCATCAGTGCAAATGCCGAATCTATATCTTCAGATGTGCGCAACGGCGAAGTTGGCTGAAGCAAGACTATGTAATCAAAAGCGGGTAACTGATCTAGAGCATGCAAAACAACATCCATAGAACTCGTCATGTCATCCGCTAAATTAGGCGGCCGGCGGAACGGCACCTCGCAGCCCGCTGATTTTGCCACCGCGACAATCTCGTCATCATCAGTAGATAGCACGACCCTACCAACTGACCTTGCAGCCAGCGCAGCTTCGACTGTCCAAACCACCAATGGCTTTCCGCCAGCAGAGAGAACATTTTTTCGAGGCAATCGCTTAGAACCACCCCGTGCGGTAATTAACCCCAAGACTTTATCAGGGTTCATCAATAAGGGGTAAAACGCAGTTTCCATTGACCATCGTCTACCTTCCAGAGGTGCGGGGATCGAAAGCGGTCGCATATTTCGAAAAAATCCTCACGACTCATACTGATATAATCCAAAAACTCTGTCTCGTAACGAGCAGGATACTCGCCTTCGTAACGACGCATGAGGGCAACACTCTCTTCTTTATCAATGTGGTGATTTCTAATTTCCTGCGCCGAATCCATCATAGCTCGACCCACACCAAATTTAATCCAACGAGTATAGTAAAAGAAACCATCAACCTTATCATCAAGGCTATTGTATTTAGAATAAGTTCCTTCCGTACGGACTGGATTTGCCTCAAAACCCGTATTTTCTACAGCATAGTAGTACGCTTCCTGAGGTACCCATTTCTTATAATAGCCGAGATACTTGAAGTCAATGGCTTTCTTGTGAAGAACCTCTGGATCAAGCGGTAGGTAACCCATTAAATCTGCCAGCGGCACGCCTTCATCTAGATACTGTCCAATCTGCTGGCCCCCTAAGAAAATATCGCGGATATCTTTACCGCCGAGATAGTCCATCACAAAACCCTCACTCTCGGGCACCTCGTCTTTTTTAGCATAAGAAGAAGTCTTATGTGAAATATTCTCACCATACTCCCCGGGCATTTCACCGTAGAAGATCAACGGAATATTGAAACGCGCCGCCATCTTCGCAACGAATGTTTTCTGGCCAAGGATGAAAGGTTGAAACGGGTGAAGCAGATTGATCGTTGCATTACGTGTCAGCAACCGATGAATCTTTCCGTTTGGCGTGTACAGATAGTTGTCGAATCCTCCGACATGCACCCAGTTTTGGAAATTCTTCCAGCCGATCTCGGTGTACAGATGTGGGGACCAAGTCACTGTTAGCGGGTTCATCCCGTACTTGTACTTCAGTAAGTGCGACTGCATGGCACTATCCTTGCCGCCACTGCCGCCAACAATGCAATCGTAGCTTCCATCGTTTTTGCGATACTCATTGCAGAGATCAAGCAACTCACGCTCTCGCTCATCCCAATCAATTTCTCCTGTTTCCTTCAACTCGTTAAAGTTACATGCATGGCACACGCCGTTCTCATCAAAAGACATGGTTGTCTTTTTCGAGTTTGCTTCATGTGCATACTCGTTACTTGACAACGGTTGTTGATTTGACATATTGCATTTTTTACAGAAATGCACATAACGTGGAAGACCATATAGAACTTCAAGTTCTTCCTGTGATTTTGAGTAGCGGGAAAGATCTACTGTTGGCGAAGGTCCAATTTTCATTATTTCGTCCTTGAAATCTTGTTAATCATTAAGTTATTCATGAGATTTGCGCGCATTCGCCAGGTCTTCAGGGCGTCCGACATCAAGCCATGGCTCATGCATTGGGTAGACAATTGTCCGCCCTGCGTTTTGCTTGATGCGATCAAAAAGAGTAGGCATATCACAATGCTGCTGATTCTTTAGGTGCTTCAGCACACAAGGATCAAGCACATATATACCAGCATTTACATGGCTACGATAAACCGGCTTCTCTTCAAAACCTTCGATTTCAACACCTTTGGTTCGCACCACGCCAAACTGGTTTTGAATTTCATGCTGCCTGACTGCCATTGTCGCACTGGCTTCATGGCGATTATGAAAGTTAAGAAATTCGTTAAAGTGGATATCAGTTAATACATCACCATTTGTCACGATAAAAGGGAGCTTTGGAATACTGGGAAGGAGACTAAGGCAACCCGCGGTACCAAGTGGCGCGTCCTCTCTGAGATAGTCGATATGAACATCATATTTACTACCATCACCAAAGTACTCTTCGATCATGTGCCCTAGATAGTGCAGCGATATAACAAAGTTTTGAAATCCGTCTGCCCTTGCATTTTCGATGATGTGCTGCAGCATAGGTTTACCCCCCACTTCCAGCATCGGTTTAGGGCAGTTTTCTGTGTGGGGAAGTAGCCTACTACCTTTGCCTCCTGCCATAATGAGCATCATGTTTTGGATCGCTTTAGGGGCAATGATATTTTCCCATACATACAAACCGATCACTTTACCTTCTTGATCTACGATTGGTAGTTGGTGAATCTTGTTGATCCGCATGATCTGCAAAACAAGATCGCTACTTATCTCCGGCGGCACAGCCAACGGATTGAGTTGGATGACGTCATCTATGACGCTTTCGAGATTAAAACCCTTCAAAAACGCACGGCGAATGTCACCATCTGTCAGCGTGCCGACAAGCCTATTACACTCTGACACTGCAAGCACAATCTGCATGCTTGAAGTTTCTAAGCTTAAAATAGCTTCTTGAATTGTAGAGCCCAAGGGGACCAGCGTGGTACGCCAGTCTTGTGCATCTCTATTTGTCGTCATAAATTTTTACATTATCATTATCTTTTAAGCGCTCAAAAACTTGAGCATCTAAATTAAAAAAAGATTTTTTCAACAGATTTTTCAGATCATGATTTTTTATGATCTTTACGATTTTCTCACTCGCACCACCACTGCCATATGGATTAATCGTGCTCGTTAGTGTCGATGCAAAAGATGGATCAAACACTTTGCCAAGCGCTCCCTGGATGCTCTGTTGCGTTGGCTCACAATGAATCACACTGCTCGCAAGCAATCTGCCTTTTTGACGATTACCAATGTTAATCGTCGCGATGCCCATGCTAGGTGCCTCAGCCAGCCCGCTCGATGAATTCCCAACCACAGCATCTACATACTTCATGCATGAGAGGTAACGCAAATGTCCAAGCGAAGTATAGATACGGACATTTTGACGACTTGCTGCAAATTGATTTACCATCGCCGCCAACTCTCGCCCACCAGTGTCGGCATTAGGCATGGTGAACAACAAATGCGTATTATCCAATTCTCCCAGCGCAGCCAGCAGCTCAGCCATCTGCTCCCCCGAGCTCTTTTGCCCCTCAATGGTCACGGGATGAAAGGTGATCAGCAGATTACGTGGACCAAATTTAAAGTCCAGCGATGCTTCTAGCGCAATTCTGTCAAGCAATTTTATTCTTTTGATCGCGTCAATACCCAAACCGCCCACCAAAAAGACTTTCTCTGGTTGCTCCCCAAGCTGAATCACGCGACGCCTGTATTCCTCAGCCGCCACAAAGTGAAGATGCGACATCTTGGTAATGGAGTGGCGAATGGCTTCATCGAAAGCACCTTCGGTATTCTCTCCGCCATGCAGGTGAGCGACAGGTATTCCGGCAATCATGGCTGCAGCTGTGGCTGCAAATATCTCGAAACGATCCCCGAGTACAACAATCAGATCGGGTGCGAGGCGCTCATAAGCATCTGCATAGCTGATTAGCCCAAGAGCCATGGACTTGGTAATAGCAGTTGCAGTATCAGCGCTAAGCAACATTTCAACCTTGGCATTAATCATGAAACCAGCCTGTTCAATCTCTCGATAGGTCAGGCCAAACTCTGGCGAAAGGTGCATGCCCGTAGCAAGCACTTGTAACTCGAGTTCCGATTCATGCTGTATTTCTTGCATCAGCCAGCGTAGCAATCCGAACTCAGCTCGAGTCCCAGTAACGACGCAAATCTTTCGTGTCATAGTTCAATCAGCTCGTCAACATTAAAATTGCGCGGTGCTTGGCGCCCCATGACCTCGTCCCATCTCATGGGCGAGATTCCCGTGCCAGGTCGCTTAGTGCCAACGTTGTCGGCACTGAACCGATCACCTGCCCTGATGTCACGAATGGCCACCAGCGACTTGCGTGCGATGGGCCTGTTCTTCAGCTCACTCAAACTAGGGCGCTTGACACCATCACCCAGCGAGACCTCAACGTTACGAATTGAATCGACCATCGCCTTGAGTTCGTGGGGCTCGAGACTTGCCTGATGATCCGGGCCTGGCAAGGTTCGGTCCAAGGTGAAGTGCTTTTCAATTACCCTCGCTCCCAGTGCCACAGCGGCGATGGGAATTTCAATACCCGACGTGTGGTCAGAATATCCCATCTCGACACCAAGAGCGGCCCTCATACTAACCATTGCGCGAAGATTTACATCCATCATAGGTGCAGGATACTCAGTAGTGCAGTGAAGCACGGTGATTAAGTTACGTGGGGTGCCAGCTTGAACTATCATGTCGATAGCAGCTTCAATCTCGCCAAGTGTAGCCATACCGGTTGAGAGCATCACTGGCAGACCTAACCTGGTCATGTAACGAAGTAGTGGTAGGTTAGTCAACTCCCCCGAAGGAATCTTGACTTGGTCGATTCCCAACGACACAAGCAGATCAAAGCTTTCTACATCGAAAGCTGTAGAAAAAAATCTGATACCTTGGCGATGACATTCATTGATTAGGATTTCATGATCTGCTCTCGACATTTCTAATTTGCGAATCATTTCATACTGGTTTTCGTAAGTTCCTGTAGTAACCTTTTGATAATCGGCTTTATCGGCTGACTTAGTCACCAAATTATCGGTTTTGAATGTTTGAAATTTGACAATATCGGCACCAGCTGACTTGGCCGCAACAATTAATTGCTTAGCAATGGTCATATCGCCATTATGATTTATGCCTGCCTCTGCAATAATCAAGGTTTTCATTTGATCCTTTTTGCTGGAACACCAGCATAAACTGCATTAGATTCGCAAGGATGAATTACGACTGCGCCACTCCCAATTACGGTATTTTCACCAATATAAAGTTTCTTTTCACTAGTGCCCTGATTGACAATTGCGCCCGCACCTATCCAAGATCCATGACCAATGACGACATTACCAGAAACAACTCCACCTGGGGCGATGTGCACAAAATCACCAAACTCTACATCATGTGAAATAGTTGCACCCTGGTTGAATATATCAAAGTTTCCCACTTGAATATTGTTTGTAAAACGTACCCCAGCTGCAACAATGACACCTTTCTTTTTCTCTATTAAGGCTCGTTGACCCTTACCGAATATTGCACTCGTATGTATTAGATTAGAAAAATTAATTTCAGCGGCAAAGCGCCCGGCAATTCTCTGACGAACAGCGTTATCGCCAATACCAATAACATAAGAGATGTCTTTGTATCGAAGCAATTCGGTTTCTAACGCCACCTCATCGGAAAACTTCCACCCATCGAGTTCAGCTCTATTACGAGCTATATATATAGGCGTGTAGCCGAGATCATGGGCAATATCGCCAGTTTCACGAGCCATTCCTGATGTACCAAAGATGCCGAATCGCTTCATGTTTGGGCTTACTGAGGAGGTACACTGCTGGGCAGGTTCACAACGCGAGTCTCCAACCACTCGGCATTCTCCAAGGGACCGCGCAATGCCTTGGTAAAGAGAGGCAACCGGCTCATGAGAGTCCAGATAGGACGGGTCATAACGCCTGCATCGTTGGTCGATTTAAGCAGCGCATCACGCTGCTCACCGTCTTCACAGATGACACCATTTAGCCAGTAATTAGAACGGCACTCCTTGGGCTCAACAATAGGTTCAAGATCGGCACCCTTAAAGAACTCAATATAGCGAGCAGCAAGCTCACGCTTGGACTTGAGGAAAGCGGGAAGCTGCTCTAACTGAGCGCAGCCGAGCGCCGCATTCAGATTGGGCAGTCGATAGTTATAGCCAATCTCGTCATGTACGAACTCGTAAGGATGCGAGATCTTGGCAGTCGTCGTCAGGTGCTTAGCTCGCTTACCGATAATCTCATCGGTAAGCAGCATGCCGCCACCTCCAGTAGTCATGATCTTGTTACCATTGAAACTTAATACACCAATCCTGCCAAAATTTCCAGTGTGGGTGCCCTTGTAGTAGCTTCCCAAAGACTCGGCAGCGTCCTCGACCAAGATGAGATGCCAGCGTTCGCAAACGGCGATCAGCGCATCAAGCTCGACCGGATGGCCGAAGGTGTGCATCGGGAGACAAACCCGGATTCGGCTGTGCCCGATGCGAGTTCGGCAATCGCCGTTATCGTCAATCAAAGCATGCTCAGAAAGCCAAGCATGCAATGCCGTAGGGGAAAGCCCTAGGGTATGACGATCCACATCGATGAACAATGGTTCTGCGTTACAGTATGCGATGGCATTACAAGTGGCTACAAAGGTCAAAGACTGAGTCACCACCAGATCGCCAGGCAGCACATCAGCCAACTTCAATGCAATATGGAGTGCAGCTGTACCATTCATCACAGCAACCGCACGTTGGCTGCATGTAAATGTTGCCATATCTTTCTCAAATCGGTCGACGTAGGCGCCGACACTGGAAACGAAGGTCGAATCAATCGTCTCCAGTACCATTTCCCGTTCGCGACCCTTGAATACCGGAGAATGCAGTGGAATGAATTCATCAGTGCGATACTGATCACGTATAAAACGAATTAGAGAATCAAACATCCATGCCTTAAACGTTATATATGTTGGCTTTGTATTTAGAGAGATTTTCTGCTCGCGTAAACCAATCAACAGTTGCTTTCAGACCTGACCCAATGTCATGGCTTGGTTCAAACCCAGTGAGATCTCGAATCTTTGTGTTATCACACCACAGACGAAATACCTCAGACTTTTCTGGGCGCATTCGTTGCTCTTCGACAAGAAATTCTACGTCGCTGTTCATCAATTCACGGATCAGATTCAAGGTGTCGCCAATTGAAATTTCAAAATTTGACCCAATATTCACGATTTCTCCAATTGCTTTTTCGCAACGCGCTAACTCAAAAAACCCTCGGCATGTATCGGCTACATAGTTAAAGTCACGCGTAGGAGTTACATCTCCAAGCTTGATTTGCTTCTGGCCACTGGCAATCTGGCTGATTATGGTTGGAATTACTGCTCGCGCGGACTGCCGGGGGCCATATGTGTTGAAAGGGCGCGCGATAGTTAACGGTAAGTCAAATGCATTAAAGAAGCTCATAGCCATAGCATCGGCGCCAATTTTGGAGGCACTGTAAGGCGACTGCGGCTGCAAAGGGTGCCTTTCGTCAATCGGTACATACTGGGCCGTGCCATATACCTCGCTGGTTGAAGTATGAATTACCCGTTTTACACCATTTTCAAGTGCTGCTTGGCAGATATTAAGGGTACCATTGACGTTCGTATCCACGTAGCTGTCAGGAGCCACATACGAATAAGGTATAGCAATCAATGCCGCTAAATGAAAAACGATATCGACCTCTTTCGTAATGTGCCTGCAGTAATGTGGATCGCGCACATCGCCATTCAAGACTTCAATCTGGTCGCGACATTCAATATCTTCTAACCAGCCCCAGTAGTTAAAGGAGTTGTACTGCGAAAGAGCCTTGACTTTGTAACCCTCTTTTACCAGTAGCTCAGTGAGATGTGAGCCAATAAAGCCATCAGCTCCGGTGACCAAGACAGATTCTTGTTTTTTGCTCATGCCTTTTGTATTCTTTCTTGACTACGGTTTTTCACCTCGGATTTGAGGGCTTCAATCTCAGCTGAAAGCATTTCACACTCATCCAACTTACGCTCTAAAAAGCGTTGGGTAATTATTGCCTTTTCGACCAATCCATTGGGGGTCAATACATAGATGTAGCCAAACTTATTCTTCGAATAAGCAAAGTTTTTCATCTTGACCCAACCTTTATCGATTAGAGCCTTGAGGCAATAATTTACGCTCCCAACACTTACCGCCAAAGACTGCGCTAACTCTCTTTGAGTTAAATCCGGGTTCTGCTCCAACAAACGCATCACCTTGTAATGCGTTTCTTCTTGAGTTGCAGTTCTAGTGTTCAAGTGAATCTTTAGTTAGGCTTAATGCAGTTTTAAAGAGGCTATCGCTCTGCCCGACTAAATCAACATTGGTCGGCATCTTGCTACATTTTATAAGGACTAGAATTTTTGTTCAATAGCTGAACAAAGGGTATTTGATTCAAATCCTTACTATCTGATTTAAATCAATAAAGTGATGAAAGTTAGGAATGCTAATTTGCGATCCCGCTCTATTGACCCACCTCATTACTCAAAGCCTCAATCTCTTCCTTTAAAGACTGGTACTCCTGCATTTTTCGTTTTAAAAAGGCTCCAGTGAGGGCTGTTTTTTCAGCCAAACCTAGCGGAGTTAATAAGTAAGCGTACACCCACTTATTTTTATTGTTCTTAAAGTTTTGTATTTTGACTGAACCTTTTGCCACCAAAGCATTCAGACAATAGTTCACTCCACCCAAACTAACTCCGAGAGATTTAGATAGCTCTCTTTGGGTTAGGTGAGGATTTGACTCTAAAAGTCTAAGCACTCGAAATTGAAGCTCTGAGGACATGGGAAGTGGAATGATTTTCTTGTAAAAAAGTATTTTAGAACGCTACCGCCCCGCCAAACACCTTAGCAGAACGTATTTTATTCAATTATTTCAATAACTTATACTAATTTAAACCAAAACTGTATTGATAGTTAATCTTTAGCTTTAGCGTTCAATTATGAACATTATAACTAAATACTTGTAATTTATGCCTTTTTTATAGCTCTAAAAACTATAATCATGGGTTATGGAATTATCTGTTCTAGCTTTTTTTATCAGCCTCGTCAGCACTCTTGCCCTGGTCAGATACCAACATCTTCACGAGAAGATCAGTAGCGATCATGATTTATCAGGCCCGCAAAAGTTTCATTCGCAAGCTGTTCCCAGAATTGGTGGCATCGGTATTTTTCTTGCGCTGATATGTAGTGCTTTATTTGCCTTTTTGTTTTTATCGACTGAGCGCGGTTTACTGCTTTTACAAATCTCGGCTTGCGCACTCCCTGCTTTTTTTATTGGCGTTATTGAAGATCTAACAAAGAAAATTGGGGTAAAGGCCCGTTTGATTGCCACAGCAGTTTCTGCTTATATGGGCGTTTATTTTTTAAATGTGCTGATCACCAAAATACAGATTCCTGGTGTTGATTGGATTTTAAGTATCGGCGTCATAGCAATCATCTTTACGATAATTGCTGTTACAGGATTGGCCAATGCCTACAACATAATTGATGGCTTTAATGGTCTAGCCAGTATGGTTGCCATCATCAGCCTACTGGCCATTGGATATGTGGCGTTCAAGGCAAACGATCCCGTCTTAGCCTCAATCAGCTTAATCGTGGTTGGGGCTATTGGTGGTTTCTTTATCTGGAACTACCCAAAGGGTTTGATATTTTTAGGTGATGGTGGTGCTTACCTCATTGGTTACTTAATTGCGACTTTGTCTATTTTGTTGGTGATTCGAAACCCAACTGTATCCCCATGGTTTGCACTACTAGTGAATGCCTACCCTATTTTTGAAACACTCTTCACCATATGGCGACGCAAGGTTCATCAAGGTAAAAATCCTGGTTTACCTGATGGTGCACACTTTCATTCATTGATTTATCGAAGAATCATTCGTTGGGCAGAGGTTCACGAACTTAAAGATACGGCCTCTTATGCCAAAAATGCTAAGACATCACCATATCTTTGGTTGCTATCAAGCTTGGCGGTTTTTCCTGCGATTGTTTGGTGGCAAACTACCTGGATCTTGCAATGCTTTGCCTTGTTATTTTGTGTATCTTATGTGTTTGCATATAACGCCGTGGTGAAATTTAAAACACCAGGCATTTTTAAGCTACTGAAGTGACAATTGAGAATTCCTCAAATATTTTGATTTAGCTTGTTTGCAATCATTAAGTTAAATTTTTTTTCAATTGCGGTAATTGAATTTGCAACCTCTGCACTGAGCCCAAGACATCTACTAAGAGCATGGCTCTGGATAGACCATCAGGCAAGGTTTGAAGTTTTTCAAAAAAACCAGTCAAGCCTTTGAATGGCCCTTGAGTGATTTCTAACAATTCCCCTTTTTTGAAAAGCTCATGCAAAGGCTCCTCACTGGCACAACGCTGCTTTAAACAATTAATGATGGGGTCTGGCAACACTATTGGATCTGAAGATGATCCAAAGCGAAGTAACTGAGAGACTCCTTTGGTAGATCTGATCGGGAACCAGTTACTCGTGACATCCGATAGTCTTATAAAAAGATAACGATTGAAGAGTGGCTCAATCGTTAGTTTAATTTTGCCTTGTGATTTTTTTTGAACTTTGCATGTGGGCAAAAAAACTTCAAAGCCTTGAGCCTGAAGGTTTTCTAAAGCCCTGAACTCCTCTCTGACCTTGGTATGAATGACATGCCATTTCATATGATTTGATTTTTTATCCTATTAAAAGTTGATTATTAATTTTTAACTGAATAACCTTTAATGATTCTGAGTATTCCGAGATCAAGCAGCTTTGTAATTTTTTAGCGCTTTTTTAATGATGACTAACAGAAGCCCTAAAAATAGACCAACCATCAAACCAATAATTAAACTCATTGTCTTTTTGGGAAATACTGCAGCATCTGAAGCATAAATAGGAGAGACCAGCTTTGCTTGCCTTGTGTCAGCAGTTGTGATGAATGTATTCAAACGAAGAATTTCTTCTGTTAGAAACTTAACTTCATCACGATTAGCTAAATATGCTGCTGATAATGCAGCGCCTGATTTATCGGCTCTGGAGACCAAAGATTGAGAATTAGCCAATCTTGCCTCGTATTTAACTAACAGAGCTTTTGATTCCTCAATATATGGCTTGATGATTTGATTTTGTGAAGCTTTGATACTTTCAAATAAGGCTTGCGCACAATTGATAGCAATTTCCTTGCTATCACGATTGATTTTTAGTTCAATCATCGAACCAACCCCTTTAACAGCTGAAAATTTTGCACTTGATGCCAAAGATTCTGCAGGAGATGAAGCATTTTCAAAGCCACAAGCCTTGATGACTTCATCTGAGTATGTAGTTGGCAGCTTTAATCTTGCCAACAGTAAGTTGGGTTCTTCGATATTGACACCCAAGGGATTAGTGTTGTTGTTGTTGTTACTGGCACTGATTTGAGCCATCTGAATTTGAGCAGTGGCCTGATACTGATTTGGAGTGACGATCAAATATGCAGCAGATACCAATACCCCCAACAATCCAGTAACAAGGATTGCTTTCCAAGACTCAATTAAGAAATCAATGATGTCTTTGAGAGAGATCTCGTCTTCAAAGCTTTGGTTAAATGATTGTTCTGACATAATTGCTTGACCGATCTATTGACAATTGATTGACTTAAAAAAGTCTATTAATTTATGTATTAATTTAGGGTTTATTTTATTAGCATTTAGCTGCTTTACTAATGTTTTGAATCTATTTCTTTCAAAACCTTAATTTGTACCAAATAGTTCCTAAAAGGGTATGCCAAATCCAGCGGGATCTCTGAAAACCTTCAATACTTGGATAAAAGTCTAAGGGGGTGTATTGCTCTTTTCTATAAAAACCCATGGGGGCTTCAATTACTCTAAGTCCCTGTTTTTCAAATTGAGACTTAGCTCTTGGCATGTGCCAAAAGTGCGTAACGAGGTAAATGATTTTGATACCTTCTTGGTGAAGTATTTTGGCTGATTGCAGAGCATTTTCTTGAGTAGTGTTGGATTGCTCTTCAACCCATCTTGCATCGATGCCAAGCTCCTTTTTAAGGACCATGCTCATGACCTTGGCTTCGGATAGATCTCTGGCATCTGTTCTATCTGGAGCCCCTCCAGTCAATAAAATAGGCAGATTAATAGCTTTGGCCAATCTAGCACCTGCCCTAAGGCGCTCCATCGATTGAGGGCTGAGATTTTGATATTGATAGTCGGGCAAATCAAGAGCTCCCTTTTGTCGCCCTCCACCCAAAATGACTATGGCATGAATAGATGGTTCATTTGAAACTTCTCTTGATATTAGCCCTTGAGTGTTTGTAAGGCTTGCTGAATGATTAGATTTCAGCTGATCAGCATTGGTTATTGATGATGCTTTTGAGAGTTTTGGATTGAGACCTTTGCTTGTGACATCTTCTAACTTTAGAGGCTCTGGCCATTCAAGAAAGTAACCAGCTACTTGCGTGAACTGATTTGCAAAATAATTAGTACTTGTGAGCCAAATCATCACAACACCAACAACAATGAGAGATTTTTGTAAAAGCTCCCGCTTTTTTAATAAAAAAAGCGGGAGCAGTATCAGCCATAGCCAAATACTCGGTGGCATGATCAATTCGGCAATGAGATTACGAACCGCCCATTCATATGTCCATGTTTCCATATCGATGATTTTAATCTTTTCCTCACCTTAATTGACTACTTTGATTTTTAAATTTTTATTAATAAGTCATTAGATTCATTCATGTAATCCACTTCCTACAAAAAAATCAGAACTATTCGCTATACAAATCTGACTATCCTATTTA
>JACCEA010221712.1_pt1 | contig 47244 bp, 15 predicted proteins | sample 7449851 | NCBI WGS metagenome assembly JACCEA01 (sample SAMN15323453, study PRJNA562643) | freshwater metagenome | isolation source: river surface water | place: USA:Blue River Watershed | collected 2017-08-18 | reverse complement strand
TTTTTGGACATTTTAAAAATGTCCATTTTTGAAAATTGACCCCGAATGTTTTTTAGACTTTTATAAAGAGAGCCTCTTTAAAAGAACCTCTTTACATGGGTTTCTTTGAAAAGTATGAGAGCTTGTAGATGCCTCTCTACATGAGTTTCTTTGAAAAATACGAGAGCTTGTAAATGCCTCTCTACATGGATTTTCATCGATCTCTCTACAACCATGTAGTAAAAATGTTGTTCAAAAGACCTCGAAAAATGCCATTTTTGGACATTTTTGAAAATTCAGGATAAATTTACTTTTATGTAGGAGAGAGACACTTTTTTCAGTCCCTCTAAGAAAGGAATCCCATTTTTTTACAAAATCGATTTTATGTAGGCAAAGTGAGACGTCTCACTAAAATCTCACCCGTTTTTTGGAAAATTTGGATTTTTTCGGACTTTTTTGGATTTTTTCAAAAAATCACTTTTTGTCGCCTCTCAGCTCTCTTACCAAAAATGCAGTGAAACCATTTGAATAAAAACAGAAATATTTTTTCAGTCACGTGAAAAAAGATAATCTCGCAGTTTTCATTTTTGGACATTTTAAAAATGTCCATTTTTAAAAATTGACCCCGAATGTTTTTTGGACTTTTATCAAGAGAGCCTCTCAAAAAGAACCTCTCTACATGGATTTTCATCGATCTCTCTATAATCATGTAGTAAAAAGGTCTTTAAAAATGCCTCAAAAAATACCATTTTTGGACATTTTTGAAAATTCAGGATAAAATTACTTTTATGTAGGAGAGAGGCACTTTTTTGCGTCCCTCTAAGAAAGGAATCCCATTTTTTTACAAAATCGATTTTATGTAGGCGAAGTGAGACGTCTCATTAAAATCTCACCTCTTTTTTGGAGAAATCGGATTTTTTGGGACTTTTTTGGATTTTTTTAAAAAATCACTTTTTGACACCTCTCAACTCTCTTACCAAAAATGCTTTGAAACTTTTTCTATAAAAACAGAAAATATTTTTCAGTAAGGAGAAAAAAGATTATCTCGCAGTTTTCATTTTTGGACATTTTAAAAATGTCCATTTTTGAAAATTGACCCCGAATGTTTTTCAGACTTTTATAAAGAAAGCCTCTCAAAAAGAACCTCTCTACATGGGTATTTGTTCGGGTTCTCTATAACTATGTAGATAAATTGTCGTTTAAAAAAGCCATGGTTTGACATTTCTTTTTACATATGTCGAGAGCTTGCATAAAAAATGTTTTTGTTGCCACACAATATAAAAAAATAAAAATTATACAGTTAAATTACAATGAATAACAATCGATTTCGAGCATATAAATTCACAATAAAAAATTTTACAACAGATGACATCAATTATTTGAAAGACAACATCAACTTTGAATATCTGGCCTTTTATAAGGAGAAACAAACATTGTACGGTTGCATCCGTTTTTTCAACCAGAAACGAGAGCACATTGTATCCCATTTGATGCGAAACGCCCGTGTGACACCTATGAACCCGACTGATTACAATACGTATAAATTGAGAGTCCGCGCGAAAAAGGGGCACGAAGAATTCTCAAAGACGCACCAAACCAAGGATGAAATTATTGAAATGCAACAGCAACTCCTTCGTCAAAAGGACGAACTCATCAACGAGTTTAAACTCTCGGAAGAAGAACAGATCAAAAAGATCACCGAGATTTGCATGAATTTGGTGAAAAATTTGCCGCCACCGCCGGCCCCAACTGTAAAACAAAAATTCAATTTGAACTTTTTTTTAAACGAGCAATGCAAAGACGCCATCAACATTATCGATTTTGTGAAGGGAATCCACATCGACATGAAAGATTTTTTGTTGTATGGAAAGCTCGGATATTCAGAGGCAGTCTCTCACATATTTCAGAAAGAGATGGAGAAAATCGAATTGACAAGGCGTCCGATGCACTGCACTGATTTAAAACGCGAGATTTTGTATGTGCGCAACAATGATCAGTGGCAAAACGATGAGACGAAGGAAATCACCGACCAGGCCATCGAAACGCTCTCCAACCGTAATTACATGCAAATATTGCGGTGGAAGGAGGAAAACCCGGATTACATCGAGTCGCCCGAAAAATATAGGAGCTACTTGATGTTGATGAAAGAGTTGATTGGCGGCTCGAGCGATCGAGAGCAAGAAACGAATTTGAAAAAAATAATCAAAAATATTGCGGCGTTTACTCTCATCAATAAAAATAAGGAAACCTAGGTTTCCTTATGATCCTTCCTCCTTCCTCTTACGATCCTTCCTCCTTCCTCTTTGTATTTTTTAGAGAGGAAGGATTAAAAGGAAACCTTAGGTTTCCTTTCCTTATTTTAAAAGCGTTGGTTCTTGGCCGTTTTTACATTTTGAGTGGTGATGCTCGGCGGTTTAAACATGATAGGCGTCGTCGCGGTTCCATCAAAGGTGTTTGCAGGACAGTCATCAAAGTTCTGTAAAATCTGGATTCCGAAAAGTTTTTGGGGCACTTCGTCGCCGTACTCATCAACTTCAACAGTATCGAGGACGGCACACAATTTTCGTTTGGTTTCGACATAGTTTGACGAATCCAAAAAGGGGCGCGTATTTTTAATTTGTTTTAATTTTTTCAGCTGAAGATAATCGCTAAAGGACATATATTTATACCTTAGAGGGTTATTTCATTCCATACTTGGCCATGAGAGTGGTGAGAAGCGAGAGTTTGGTTTCGTCGAATCCGACGCCCTGCGCCGGCATACCATATAAATAAATGTAGTAACTGTAGAGAGGAGCGAGCTTGAAAGTTTTCGAGATGGAAAACTGACCACTGGTGTTTGCGACGGCTTTGATTTCGTTTTTGCCAGAGAGAATATCGTCGTTTTTCTTTTGCAACATGAGGACACGAACATCGAGGTCGGCATTTTCAACAAAGAGAGTTCTGGAGTGGAGCGCACCGTCCAAGCCGTCTCTCGCGATTTGGAACAAGAGTTTTAAATTGGTATTTTTCTGTTTATTAATGGCAGCCATCATCGCGTCATTTAAAGCCAAAAATGTCGGCACCGACTGAGGTATTGTCAAGTATTTACGATTTGCCATTTTTTCAACATAATCGGTTTCAATTTTTTGCAACACACTGACGAAATCGGCGCCGAACTGCAATTCTTGTTGAGAGCTGGTGCTGACGGGATTAATCAATGACTTGCTGGTGTTTTGGGCACCGGTCATGAGAGATTTTCCTTTGAACATGTGTATTAATATACACGCCGAAAAGTGTAATAAATAAAATTTCCACAAACAGTATAACATGAATGGGCTTGATTTAGATATTAACAATTATACGATCAAAGACCTCGAACGATTTTTTCAGATCACGCCAAACAAAAAATATTCGGCAGCGGACATTGAGTTGAAAGAGGCGCAACTTAAAGAGGTGCTCTTGACATCGGGTCACATCGACAAGAAATTTAAGCGCGATTTGATTGCTTTTTTGGAAACGGCGAGAGAGTGGTTGATCACGGTGAAATGTCGTCCGGCGATCTCACTGCCACAAAAAGAGAACATGTTGACGTCGCGGAAACCCGAGTTGATCGAGAGAGAGTCAACGCCGTACGTCAACACATATTCGAGTGAATATTTTCCGGGAGAAATGAATCCACTAAAGACTCGTGTGATATCGAAGTGTCTAAACATCGACACACGTTTTAGAGACAACATGACGCAAACGAGTAGTTCGGATTTTTTGGTGAATCTGCCGATCCGGTTGCAGAAAGTGGTTTCGATGCAAATTACGGCGATCGAGTTCCCCGTTTCTTTTTACGGAATTTCGGCCAAGTATGGCAACAATTATTTTTATATAAGTGCGACCCAGCAATTGATTGAAGACGGAGAGATTTTCGAAGAGTCGAAGATTGTGATTGTCCCGGATGGCAATTATAATGCGTCGGATTTTATTGATACAATCAACACCCTCATATCAACCACAAACCCGGACGGAACGCCATTGGATCCCAACAGCTTATTTAATTATATCCAATTCCGGCTGGATGTTTCACAGACGGGGTCGGGAACGGCGAAAGTATTTCTTGAGACGAAGGGGAATCTGGCATTCAGCATCAAGTCGATTTATCTCGATTTTTCGAAAGACATCAATGGAGAACCCGATAAAACTCCCGTCACAAGTAAAATCGGGATGAATTTGGGATTTTTAAAGCGCAAGTATCAAGGAGAAACCAGCTACATATCGGAAACGCTTGTAGAGCCGGCGGCGGTGCGTTACTTGTATTTAGCAATAGATGATTTCAACAACAATGTGAATAATCATTTTATTTCTGCGTTCAATAATTCGATCCTGAGTCCGAACATTTTAGCAAGAATTTCTGTCAAGGGGTCTTATTTCAGTTTAATGATGGAGACGGATTTGAACTTGACGACGGAGCCGCGGAAATATTTTGGCCCGGTGGATATTCAGAAGATGCACATAAAGGTGTATGACGACCACGGACGCATATTAGATATGAACAACTCGAATTTTTCATGTTGCATATTGTTCAAAATGTTGTATGACCTTTAGAGAATTATATTTTTTGAACTAAAAAATATTGTTTCATAATATATAAAAAAACATGGCTGATTTACCCGAACCCGACTATGATCGTAACGATCCCACTATTGACGACGCCTACACAGGCAGTGTTTATGTCTTGACCGCCACCGGTGGTTTCACCATGGAGCGTGGCTTCGATACCATCAAGTTGGCTGAGCAGGAAGCTCCCGCCCACATCGATGTTACCGATGCTATCCAGATCAAGTTGGATGTTGCTACCTTCAACTCCAAGCTTGACCTTACCTCTTTCGATACTCTCACTGACTCCTTCGGAGTTGATGAGGTCACTCTCACTGCGGAGGATTTGACCGCTGGCCTCACCAGTGCTTCCCAGGTTATCTCCGTCGGCAAGTACTCAACTCTTTACTCCGATTTCCAGGCCTACGTTGCCAGTTATTTCGGTTTCGATGGTGGATTCTCATCTTTGTTCACTGCTGCTTCCGAGTTTGCGATTGACACTGATAACCACTTCGATGGCGCTTCCTTCATTGCTCTCTTGACTGGTGTTGCCGCTGCTCCCGAAGGCAACTACATCAGTGACTTGAGTGGCTCCATCACTGTTTCTAACATTGCCAAGTTGTTGAAGTACTCCGTCGATGCCAACGTGTTTGGCAACCGTGACCCCGAAGTTAAGAACTGGGGTGTTTCCGATGGTTTCGTCGCTGGTGATTTGATCTGGGTCCCTGAGGGCACCACTATCACCCTGAAGCTCGCTATTGACCCTGAGGCTTTCAATCCTCTTAACAATGCTGGCCCTACATACGGCACCAACACTGCCCAGACCCAGACCACCTCTTTCACCTCCACCAACTTCACTCTCGATACCACTGCCACTACCACCTTGATCACCCGTGTTGCTCAGGCTCCTCTGTTGATCAAGCTTGTTACCGTTTAAATAAAGGAAACCAAGGTTTCCTTTAGATCCTTCCTTTTATTGGTGGGTTGATCCTTCCTTTTATTGGTGGGATACTTGTTTGTGTGTGTGTGTTAACAAAGTTTTTGTAAAATAAAAATAACGAGTATTTATTTTTATTTTTTTTTGAGGTTAATTGTGTCAGTACATGATTGCAACGCATGGTCTTTGTTTCGTTTTGTGCAGTCAAATAGACGAAGAATCTGTCTTTTGTAATATTATAAAGGAACAATGTTAAATGGGGTTTTCGACTTTAAACGTTTTAGTAAAACACCATTGCCAGCACCACCGGCACCCATTTTAATCAGAGGACCTCGAGGACCAACCGGTCCGGTCGGTTTGCCTTACCGCCCCCAAGACGTTTTTACAGGACCGACTGGCACAACAGGCCCAACGGGAGGCGCTGGCCCGACGGGAACTTTTTATGGCCAGTTGATCGAGCAGAATCTGACGCCATTGAATAACGAAATCTCTTTCGGTCCTACTTTTCAAAACGTTTTCATCAATACGGGGCGAATGGGTCCTCTCGATTTGAGCAGTGGCGGTGTTTTTCCCACAACAGACGGAACCATTAATTTGGGATCCGAGACGGCCAAGTTTCAAAACATTTTCGCGAAGAAAGCCACGATTGAAAATACGAGTTTAGTGATTCGCGACCAGAGTGGCAATCGTGTGACAATGTCTTTTGATTTGGAAAACTACAAGATCATTTACGACGTGGTGACTTCGACCGGTCAGAGTTTCAAATTGTACAGCATTGAGAATATCAATAATACACTCGATGTGAACTTGTTTCCATACACTGGGTTGACATTCTACAAATCGGTTGCTCCTGTGTACAACATTTTGGACACAATGGTGACGGAAATCTACACGAACCTTCAGACGATGGATAATCTTGAGCAGGCCACGACTGGTTACTATTTGATCATGGACTCGGAGGGGCGTATCGATGTTCCCTCAACAATCACTGTTGAGCGCGACTCGGTGACATACACTTTCGAGCAAGATGTGCAGAACTTGGATTTGGGCACGCTGGTTTTGGACGTGCTGGCCGGAGACATGATGATCATGACTGTTTACAAGTTGTCCGCCACAACATACAACATCAAGTGGTCTCACTACGAGATGTCGTACCCGGTGGACTCGGTGTCGACTTCGTACTTTGTGAACAACTCGGTGACGACGGATAAACTGGCGGATGCGGCAGTTACGAGCGACGCGGTTGCGGACAACAGTATTGGGAATCAACTAATTGCGAATGCGGGGGTGACCTTTGCGGACTTTTCGTTGAATTCGGTTTCGGGCGGCAAGATTATCGACAATTCGTTGAAAGGCGAGGATTTTTTGCCCGGCACAATTACGGGTGCGGACATAAACGGTTCGATAACGACGATTTATTTGAGTGGCAATGTTTTGTTTAATAATAGTTATTTTCAGAATGTGACAATTACGCACGAGGATTTTGCGACAGACACATTTAATGTGGATCGAGACTTCAGTAATAATAGTGTTCAGATGCGGCATTTGTCGCCGGATTTACGTGCTCTTATTGGAGTTGGTGAGCAAGGTCCCACGGGCGTTACAGGTCCTGCTGGATATGGTGGAAGACAGGCTTTAAGTAATGCGGAGACGGGACAGACTGGCACAACTGGTATAACGGGAGCCACTGGTAATACTGGGGGAACTGGCAGCACTGGAGAAACGGGTGATACAGGCGCCACCGGCGCAACTGGCCGCACAGGTGCCACGGGTTCTCGAGGACAAATCGGGTCGACTGGTCAAACGGGAGAGACGGGTTCAACTGGAAGCACGGGTCGAACTGGATCGACGGGGTCCTGTGGAACAACCGGCGACACTGGTCAAACTGGTCAAACAGGATCCACAGGAACGACAGGCCAAACAGGCTCTACAGGAGCAACCGGCGAGACTGGTTCCACTGGTCAAACTGGATCTACGGGTTCAACTGGTCAAACTGGTACGACAGGAACGACGGGCCCAACCGGCGACGCCGGTTCAACGGGTCAAACTGGTGCCACAGGATCAACTGGCCAAACAGGTTCAACCGGTAACACGGGCCCTACAGGATCGCTTGGAACGAGTGGTTCGACAGGTGCTACAGGCCAAACTGGTCAAAGTGGCGACACTGGATCGATGGGTTCGCAGGGTAGTACAGGCGCCACTGGTCAAACTGGTGCCACCGGATCAAACGGTCAAACGGGTGCCACAGGGTCGGAGGGAGCAACTGGTTCAACTGGATCGTCTGGCACTACCGGATCAACTGGTTCCACGGGAACAACTGGTTCTCAGGGATCGATCGGAATAAGTGGCCAAACTGGTTCCACAGGTTCCACTGGCCAAACTGGTTCTACAGGTTCCACCGGCGAAATGGGATCAACTGGTTCAACAGGATCTACTGGTTCAACAGGATCCACTGGCCAAACAGGCCAAAAGGGCTCCACTGGAACTACTGGAGATACAGGAACGACTGGCCAAACTGGAGCCACAGGCGAGATAGGAACAACGGGCGTAACCGGATCTACTGGCCAAACCGGTCCAACCGGTCCAACCGGCGACGCAGGAGCCACGGGTGAAACTGGCGCGACTGGTCTTAAAGATGGTACTGGCCAAACAGGTTCAACCGGCTCGACTGGCTCCACAGGTACAATGGGTGCGACTGGCCAAACGGGCACTACCGGACAAACTGGTTCGACTGGCGCAACGGGTACAATAGGATCCGTAGGCGCAACTGGTACTACTGGCGATAAGGGCACAACTGGCGAGACCGGTACAACTGGATCGATTGGATCCATTGGTAACACAGGCTCGACGGGTTCAACGGGTACAACAGGTACGACGGGCACAACCGGACAAACTGGTTCGACGGGCGCCGGAGGCGCAACCGGAAGCACCGGAACAACTGGCACAACGGGTGAGACTGGCACGACTGGCGCGACGGGCGCCGAAGGCGCCACCGGTAGCACTGGTGTTACGGGTAACACAGGTACAACAGGTGAGACTGGCATGACAGGAGCAACGGGCGCCGAAGGGGCCACCGGCAGCATGGGCGCAACCGGCACAACGGGTGCAACTGGATCGAAGGGCACAGACGGCACCGACGGCATCATTGGAACGACTGGACACACTGGTTTTACCGGCTCCACTGGATCCGAAGGAAGCACAGGCTCCACTGGATCAACTGGTGCAATGGGTCCAGACGGTAAAGACGGCATCTTGGGCACAACTGGATCGACTGGGGCAGATGGACAGGATGGAATTGTAGGCGTTACGGGCAACACGGGGTCAACTGGGCGCACGGGGTACGATGGGCGAGACGGTGATCCAGGCCAAACGCTGACAGGCACAACTGGAACAACTGGTTCGACGGGTGCCACCGGCCAAACAGGCGACATGGGTGCCACGGGTTCGACGGGCCAAACTGGTGGGAAGGGTTTTGGTGGTTCAACTGGGGCCACTGGAGACAGGGGGGATACTGGATCGACTGGTGCGGATGGACGACTCGGCAACACTGGTTCAACAGGTTCCAGAGGCAGTACTGGCGACACCGGCACCACAGGATCCACCGGTGCGGATGGCATCAAAGGTGCAACAGGTTCTACTGGATCAACTGGTCTAACTGGTATTATGGGTGCAACGGGTTCCTCGGGCTCCACAGGATCTACCGGTTCAACGGGCTCCACCGGATCCATTGGGTCTCTTGGCTCCACCGGCACCACAGGGTCCACTGGCTCAACGGGCTCAACTGGTTCGAGAGGAGATCGTGGCGACAGTGGAAACACGGGCACAAATGGAAACAGTGGCGCAACTGGATCGATGGGTTTACGCGGCACACACGGATCTGGCGGCGATACGGGCACAACTGGCACAATCGGCTCGACCGGATCGGTGGGCGCAACTGGATCGATTGGTTTGATTGGTGATACGGGAACAACCGGCACGACGGGTTCTCAGGGGTCTCGTGGATCGAGAGGTCTTACAGGAAACACAGGAGACACAGGGACGAGTGGTGCCACCGGAAATCAAGGCAACAAGGGCTCGAATGGTTTACAAGGAGACACGGGTCCAAGCGGCACGACGGGTTCAACCGGTTCTGTGGGTTCAACCGGATCGACCGGTTCTTTGGGCGCAACTGGATCGATGGGTTTGGTTGGACAAAGTGGCGCAACTGGTCAAACAGGGCAAACCGGTTCCACTGGCGACACGGGAAACACTGGCTCCACTGGATCTTCCGGCACACCTGGTTCTGCTGGTTCGAGAGGTTCTACCGGAAACACTGGCGACACTGGAAATCAAGGTTCAACTGGCAGCACTGGTGCCACGGGGTCTAAAGGTTCGACAGGAAACACGGGCGATACGGGAACACTCGGACCGAGTGGATCGACAGGGCGAACAGGGTCAACTGGTTCGACAGGAAGTCGAGGAAACATTGGCGATACGGGCACCGTGGGAACAACTGGCACAACAGGTTCGAGAGGTAGTACAGGCGACACTGGCGATACCGGATCAACTGGTAAAACAGGAAGTGTCGGCACAACAGGAGCCACGGGGTCGAGAGGCAACGTGGGAGACACTGGAAATGCGGGTCTGCAAGGAACAACCGGAACAACTGGAACAACGGGGTCGCGCGGCAGCACTGGAGACACTGGAGACACTGGAACTATTGGAAAAACTGGACAAACCGGATCGACCGGCTCGAGAGGCAGCACAGGAGACACGGGAACAACCGGCACGACAGGAACAACCGGCACAACTGGTTCGAGAGGTTCTGTGGGTATTTCAGGAATGAGTGGTGACACGGGGGCAACTGGAACAACTGGCACAACTGGTTCGAGAGGCAGCACTGGAGATACTGGCAATACAGGGTCAACTGGTTCGGATGGCACAACTGGAAAAACAGGTTCAACGGGTTCGAGAGGCAGCACCGGAGACAATGGATCAACCGGTTCTGATGGCACAACTGGAAAAACCGGTTCAACCGGCAATCGCGGATCCACAGGAGACACGGGAGACACTGGAACAACTGGCGCAACCGGCCCGATAGGACATCTTGGTATTCGTGGAAGACAGGGCGATACAGGAGACACTGGCACAACTGGAAAAACCGGATCTACAGGTTCGAGAGGCAGCACTGGAGACACGGGCGACACGGGCACAACCGGAACTCTTGGAACTACTGGAAGAACGGGTTCGAGAGGCAACACGGGAGACACTGGTGATACGGGCACGACAGGAACGACTGGCCGAACAGGATCAATAGGATCGACCGGCTCGAGAGGAGACACTGGTGACACTGGCAATACCGGAACAACCGGTCGAACTGGTACAACTGGTGCAACAGGTTCGAGAGGAGACACTGGTGACACAGGCAATACCGGTACAAGTGGCCGAAGTGGTACAACAGGCGCAACCGGCTCGAAAGGAGATACGGGTGATACTGGCGATACGGGTCGCACAGGTCGCACAGGTCGCACAGGAACAACGGGAGCAACCGGGTCGAGAGGAGCTATTGGCGCCATGGGGCTCAGTGGTCAAACAGGAACAACTGGACAAACCGGACAGACAGGTAACACAGGAGACACCGGTGCAACGGGCGCACAAGGTCCGCCCAACCCTGGCCGAACAGGTACAACGGGAACCACCGGCCAAACTGGTAACACTGGAGACACTGGTGCAACTGGAAGAACCGGCACAATAAATTCAGGCGAGAGGGGTCATAGTGGTTACACAGGCACAACTGGCACAACGGGTCGCACCGGTCGCACCGGCACAACGGGTTCCACAGGAGACACGGGAGACACCGGAGACACTGGCCGAACCGGCCGAACCGGTCGAACTGGACGAACTGGTGCAACCGGCGATACAGGTGATACCGGCGACACGGGATCTACTTACACAGGTCCCACAGGAACCACAGGCCGAACAGGTACAACCGGCGATACGGGTGACACGGGCAACACCGGAACCACTGGACGAACTGGTTCGAGAGGTACCCGTGGCCCTGTAGGAATTCCAAGCGAAACCGGAACAACTGGCACTACAGCAAGCACTGGCACAACCGGCCGAACGGGATCAACCGGAACAACTGGCGATACGGGTCACACGGGCACAACCGGTACAACTGGAACAAGAGGTCCTACGGGAACAACCGGTAACACTGGCGACACGGGTGACACCGGTCCAACTGCCGAAATGGGTGACACCGGATTTGACGGATCTCTTGGTCCGGCGGGCGTTGGCAATGAGGGCGCCACGGGGCCGACTGGAGAAGGACAGCAAGGATATGGGCCGAATTTTTTGGGACCGAGCCGATCCAACATGTATTACCCCTTGCTCTCGGATTTCAGTGGAAACCAAGACGGTTACTATTTCAATGTGAGCGCGTCCTCCACCGATTCGACCAATTATGCATACAAGGCATTTGATAAGAATCTGGATTCGTATTGGAACTCGGCATTGGGCACATTCGATGCCTCTTCGGGTGCTTACATCGGCACAAACAACATGAACATAAGTGGCAACTTCCCCATCGATCAAGTCTCTCCAATCAACTCGACGTCATTTTTTGACGAAACGTCGTTCTATGTAGGAAAGACCCAGAATTATACCAACAGTTTTACACAGTCGAGCAAGAATTTGGCGAACGAAACGAACTTGATGATTTACCACACATTCGATCAGTACCATGTTCAAGACAAAATTGTTTACAACCGATCTCTCGAGGCTTCGTCGTCACAAAGTATGTCAACGTTGGTGAATTACCCGACGATTGATACGAGCAACCAATTAATGGGTTACGGCTGCATCCAGTTTGGCAGCGCAAGTGTCTTGAGATATGTTTATTTGTCCAACTTACAATTTGTTGTGCCTGCGATCACGGCCTCTTTCTGGATTAAACAGAACGCGGCGGATAAGCAAGCGATTTACCAAGGCCTTTTCAGTCTGGATGACCAGACGGGCAACTCGCTGAAACTCGCGGCCGATACATCCAACAATGTGTACCGGGTTTCTTTGTCGGATGCAGTCGGCGGGAGCCAATCGTTCATCTCTCCAACTTCGAGCGCAATCACAAGTTGGACCCATGTGGCCCTCATCATGAGTGGGTCGGCAGTATCTCTCTACATCAACTCGGCCAAGATTTTGGACACGAGTTTTAATTATCAAATCAGCACAACAAGTTATAGTGCCAACTTTTTGGGATACGATGGCGCGAATGCGTTTGTAAATGGTTTTATGGACGAATTTCGCCTCTTCAATCGCGTGCTATTCCCCGAAGAAATCGCCGCCCTGTATAATTATTCGACAAATGTCTCTACATCGGTGAGCGTGACTTCGAACAACACCTCGTGGCGCAATGTAGATGTGCGAAACTGGCGACAAGATTATACGAATTGGCAGCTCGGCGATTCATTCGGTTATGTCGACGCATCCTACAACTATCGAGGCCTCATTGGGTTTGTCAATAACCAGGCCACTGGAGAGAAGAAAATAACGAAAGTTAATAATTTGACTTATCTGCAAAGAACTGAAAAACTCGCATTGACCGCCGTAGGCGGCGCGGACTTCAGCTACAACGCTGGATTGTACACGTTGAACCAGAACAATACAAATACGACTTACTTGAGAGCAACCGATTTTTACCAAACGGATTTGCAGGACGGCTTCACAGTTCATACAAAATTCAGTGTAGACTCGGACGCTTCACAAAATGTTCGCCTGTTGAGTTTGCGGTCGCCGGCGCTTCTGCAAAATGCCAGATTCGGCATCCCCGCTCTCGGTGCCAACTCGTTAGTGACTTATTCATCGAATACACAAAATATAGCAAATTGGACCACTAGCATCGGGTCCGGAGGAGCAATACAGGTATCTAATTATTTGACAACAAACATACCCGCTCCGGTTGTCGGACAGACACTTACATTGTCGGCATCATTTACAGCGCAAACCTCCATTGCTCAAACATTTTATTGTTCACCTGGCACATATCAAGTGGGGTTTTTCGCATGCGGTGGTGATCAAAATAGCAACGTTGATATAACCGGTGGCATAATGGTGACCGTGGACGGCGCGACAGTTCTTACAAAACAATACACAGAAGTTCGGCGAACTTATTGGGTGTATTTCACAGCGAACTTTACCATCACAACAGTTGGCAATCATACAATTAGTTTTGTAGGAATCGGCGACGGCAGTACAAGTACGACAAAAGTTGTCAGCTTGAATTTTGTGTCGGTTGTCCGTACGCAAGATGTGATAAACTTTGGCAACAACACGTTTGAAAATCCAGCGCAGTCGACGAATACAGCCACTGCACTCCCGAGTGCAAATTCTTTGCCAAACTGGACCGCTGTTCTTCCAAGTAATATTCTACTTTTGAACCAATCGACAGGTACGTACAACTATCCGAAACCTTATCCAGTCGGTAACCAGTGCATCGTGCTTACAAGTCTTAGTTCGGTGTATCAAAATATTTACTTGACACCTGGTTATTACTATGTGAGTTATCACTTGTCGCTTATTAAAAATTACGGCGGTACAACAAACTTTATTGCAGTCTCCGTGAACGACGTGGCTATAAACAATCCATCGTCCGACCAATACAGTATGTACTCGCTGAATTACAACAAGTGGCTGCATTTTTTGAATTCTTTTTCTGTTACCACCGCAGGAATATACAAGATTGCTTTCAGTGGAACTGTGAGCTCAACCACAAATATAGACTACGTAGCAATTGACAATGTGAATCTAATAAGTCAAAAGCCGTCCGACTATGCTTTGTTAAATATTTATAGAAATGGCTCTCAAAGCTCTCTTAACATTAGTTACTCGTACAATACTAGAACTTTTGTCGACACAAAGTTGATGGACTACTCGGCAAACAGGATTTATGACATCTTCATCAATATTGGCAAGTATGGTCAGACAGCCGCATACAAGGCATTTGCCTATGATAGTAGCAACAATTTGTTAAGTAATCAAGTGAACTGGATGGATGCGAGCAATGCGTGTCCCTTCGCCGACATGTTTGTAGGAAGGCCACAGGACCCGAATTCCTCTACGGCGATGTTCAAAGGCAAGATCTACAATTTGAACGTCATTTCGCCCAATACTTCTTATTACACATTTGATGCGAGTGGCGGAACCGACTACACGACAACAAGTGATTATTACACCACCAACGCAACCGGCGAAAACACAACTTATTTATCGATCGCCGACATAAATCCGGGTGTGGTTTCGCAAAATGCGCGCCTCTCGGACGCGATCAATGGAAAGTCGGTCAAGATGGATTTCAAATTCAGTTTGAACAACCAAGCGAGAAGTGTTGTGAAACAGACGGTTCCCACCGCGGTGGACTTTCCCACGGCGATCGATACATCCTTTGCACAAATTACAATCAGCGGAAATACAAACGAGAATGCTTACTTGAATGGAGTCTACGATGCCTCTTCATCCACGCCGATTGCATTCTATAACACGACATTCAATGACTTTTCGCCCAACTTGCATTTCGACATGTCTTCGAGTTTTACTTTGAGCGGCTCTAGCATCAAATCGGTCACAGACCCTTCTACCAATATTTCTGCATCGCCGTATATGTTGGAATCACTGAATCCGAACCTTCGTTCAAGTGCTTTGGCTGCTTATTCGTTCCGCTACTTATCCACATCATACACGGGTCCTGTTGTTAAACTTCGACGTGTTTCCGACAACTCGACTGTTGACTTTTATCCCACGTCAAATCGAAGTAATCCACTTTATAACCAATTACGGTCGGGACCAAATGGCACGGGTACAACAGTCAATACATTTTTAAACACCACGAGTGGTTACGTGACAACTTGGTATGACCAGACAGGAAATGGAAAACACGCAACCCAAACTAACACTGCTTTTCAGCCCTTCATCTCATCATCATCTATCAATTTGGACTTTAGTAATAATCCCATCTCGTATTTGAACATGCCCGACTCGACAATACCGTCCGGCAACTCTTCGTACACAATTTATTGCTATCACCAGTATTTCTTAAACAAGACCGGTGGAAGTATTTTGGGTGCCGGAGATTACACGGTAGACCCTACGCAAACACTGGCTTTTGGCTCTACACCAACCGGTATATACCGCAACAACTGGTATGGCAGTGATATTTCATTCGGCACATTTATATACAATAATCAATCGATTGCAGAGACTTATAATGGGACAACGCGCTTAAGAACCGCATATGATTCAAATAACGGTGCTGTCTTGTTTTCTGGCACAGCGGCTGTTGCGAGAAATACGTCCACCGGTTACAATACGATTGGCAAATCTGCCGTATATAGTGCCATCATTCCACCGCTTGATAGTACGAATTTAAGTGTCTATTACACCTTTGACAGCAGCTCTGTTTCTGGAACGAATCTGTTTAACAACGTAACAAGCGTTTACGACGCATCTCTCGTAAACGGAGCGAGTATCGACACATCAAGTAAAAAGTTTGGAACCGCTTCGCTATCCCTCTCTTCAGCCTCAAGTCAATATGTGAAGGCATCCGCATTTACTCCCAGCACATCCGGTCTGTCATTTGCGTTTTGGTTCAGGGCGAACAATACTACCAGTTGGAGCAGAGTCTTTGATTTTGGAAATGGAGCTGTCAGCAATAATATTTTGTTTTATGTTCAGAGCGACTATATTGCGGCATCCATCTATGTAGGTGCTTCGGGAACCGATTACACAAACTTTTACACAACGGTCAATGTGAATGACAACGTTTGGAGACATATGGTCTGGACAATTGATCCCACCGGGTCGGCGTGGAAATTTTACTTGGACGGTGTTTTGGTTCACACCAGAACAACGGGTGCTACATTTCCAAACGGTACTCAATTACTTTTGAATTATATAGGCAAGAGCAACAATGTTTCGGACCCTTATTTCAATGGAGGTGTAGACGACTTCCGCATTTACAACGGGCGTGTGCTAACACAAGCTAACGTTACGAACATTTACAACAATAGTCAAACGCCCAATGAATACTTTGGAGGCTATCTTAACGAAGTTGTGATTTTTAACACTGATTTTCCTATTGACCAAATCACAAACCTTAACAATTCGAATACTTGGAATTTGCCCGTATATTCATCCAATCAAATTGGGACCAAGCCAGCGATCGATTTCACAAACAGTGCGTTGATGGCCACCACTGATGTGGAGACATCTGTTAGCGCGATGACTTTGTTTTTTGTTGTTAACAATACGAGTACCGATGTATTACAATCGAGAGGTCCGACAAGAGCAAATTTTATTACAGTAAAAAGTGTGGAAATCAGACTCTACTATGGCACAGGTCAATATGTATCCCTTACAGGTCCCGACTTTGGCGGTTCTTCGCCCAAAATTATCATGATTAATATTTATGTTGTTGGCACGACATTTTATTTGAAGTATAGTTTGAACGGCACAGTTTCTTCTTTATTATCAACTAGCATTCCGGCTTCCAATATCAAAATCTTGACGGGTTTCTACTTGGGTCGACAAGTTATGATGGGCGACTTTTTCCAATTCAACTCTACATTGTTGGATATTAATATGCGGCGTATCGAGGCACTATTGGCGAACAAATGGGGCTTAATGAGTTCATTGGATGCTTCGCACCCATACAAAACCAACCCGATTGGTTACGACATCCCGCTCGCTTATCCGTTTAACACTGCCTTTGACTCGCTCGGATGGTACTCGGACGCCAACTATAATTATAACACGGGTGCTTACGTCGGATCCAAAACTACATATGTCAATAGTCTCGGCACAATTGCGGGTGAGTGGTTGCAACTCAAGATGCCTTATTCGTACCCCATCTACTCATACTCGTTCGCCCCTCGTGCCAACCAAGTTTTGAACTATGAGAAATATTTGCCAGGTACTTGGTATGTGGTCGGTTCCAACAACGGCTCTACATGGTACTTGGAACATTCGCAACAAATTCGCACACAAAGTCAGGGCAAAGTTTTTTATACTGGCTCTCAAGTGCCCTACTTGTATCATCGTCTCATTATTTCAGAGGTTTGCTATGTGAACTCGACCGATTTATCCAGGTGCTACATTGGCCAATGGAAAACCAATGGAATCTTCTACGATCAAACGCGCATATTATCGATGAATGACGGAACCAATGGCAATGCCATCGCCATTTGTCAATCTATTCACGAGAAAAATACGCTCGCGGTTAGTCATCGCTCCGCTGGTTCTCTCGTAACCTATCAACCTTTGGTCTCCTCTTTGACCGATGGTTCTGTCTACACGGCCACTGTGCAAGTGGTCGCCAACGATGGTTCGTTCAACTTCTACACTTACGTCTCTGACTCGAACCAAACCAAATTGACCGCTGCAGACATATCTTGGAGCACAACTTCGCCCAATTTATTGAGTCACAAGAATTATTGGGTCGGCAAATCGGAAGACCCCTCGGTCAACTTGATTGGCAACGTGAATGCGTATAGCTTTGCAATCACACAGAACGGCTTGTCAACTGCGGATGCATCCGGCTACTTGAATACCTTCAGCTTCTCCGGCACGGTTACTACGGATACAACTTACGGCAATATGCGTGCACAAGGTTCGGCGACTTCTTATTATGTGGCCGGCCAGAGCCCCAAGTTTTATTATACGATCGATGGAGGCACCACATTTAACTCGCGTACTTACACGACAACCTCTGCAAACAACTTGGATCGACGGATTTTCTACAACCAAGATGTGTCGAACGTCTTTCTCATTTGGAGTCCATCGGCGGAAAATGACTGCGTGGTAATTCGCGATTTCAGTTCGACGAATATTACGACAACATCCTCGCCGAGTTACTCGTTCAGCTCGACGATTTCGTTGAGCGCACCCATCAAGATATTTAATTCGCAGTATGCCTTTATCGCCGGCGTTGATGGGTTCTCTCACAGTTTTTACCGATTCGATTTCGTAAACAAATCCTTCCAAACTGTCTTTACGAATCCGGACGCCGAAACTTTTGCCGGATCGAAACAAATTCGCGCCTTCTATGTGACCGATCTCTCCAACATCATTTTATTGACATACGGCGGCTCGGTCTATTACACGAGAAACGCGGGAACAACTTGGACAAACAGTCTGATATCCAATTATGGCATCACGTCGTCTTTATTTAACAATATTACGTCGGTGAATAACAACGCCCGTATGTTCAATATTCTCGGACAGGGCGTTTACCAGTTTGACAATCTGCTCACAGATTTCACAAGTGGAGAGTGGCTCCAACTCGAGAGCGACGCATTCAAACAGAGAATCAACGCTTACGCGCTGATTACACCCAACACCAATGTGAAAATGCCGACTCGATGGTTCTTTGTTGGAAGCAGAGACAATATTTCTTGGTCAGTGATTCACTCGAACACTCTCGACGCCTCCTTTGTGAGTCAACCTGGCTACGAATTGAATTACACAGTGCCATCCTCGTCTTTCAAATATTATCGAGTATTGATTACCAATGTTGCAGCCAATGCAGACAGTGTCAATTTGGCCGAGTTCCGCATTTTATACAACGAATATGGCGCGACGGGAACGACGGGAACCACAGGCCCTACGGGCCCGAGTGACATAGGTAACACCGGATCAAAAGGTATTACAGGGCGCACGGGTTCAACGGGTTCTACCGGTCCAACTGGATTCACAGGAAACACTGGCGCAACGGGTCGAACTGGTTCCACTGGCTCTACTGGCAACACTGGGTTTTCTGGATCAACCGGTTCCATCGGTTCAACCGGTTCCACCGGCACAATAGGATCAACCGGATCAACCGGCGCAACCGGATCAACGGGTCCCACCGGATCACTGGGATCCATCGGTTCAACTGGGTTTGACGGAGAGACTGGGTTGAGTTGGCAGTACGATAGTTATACTTTGAACGAGAAGGCGAAAGGATTGGTGCTCGATATTACCAAGTCTGTGGACAATATGTCGCTCTGGATTGATGCGCAAAGTAGTGCCGAGTTTGATTATGACGTGGCTAACAAAACGACGTGGTCCGATAATCCTGCGAAAGTGGCGACACATGTGGCAGCAGGGAACGGCACATTGAACTCTCTCGCCTATTCTTACGATGGTATCAACTGGACGGGTGTCGGGAGCACCACATTTGTAAATGGCGGAAACTGTGTGGCGACCAATGGTTCGATTTGGTTGGCCGGCGGACAAAATCCGGCGGCGGGACCCACTATGGCATACTCGTTCGATGGTATCAATTGGACACAGATTCCAAATACTTTTACAGGAATTACGGTGCGCACAGAAGACTTTGCCTACGGCAAAGATGGTTCGAATAGAAACATGTGGGTAGCGATAGGAACGAATAACTCGACCGGTATAGCAGCAACGTCGTATGATGGTGTCAACTGGACCACTCTCGGAACAGTTTTCTCATCTGTCGGAAACGCGATTGCTTGGAATGGATCCCTATGGGTGGCAGTTGGTGGAAACAGCAACACCATCATGACTTCGACCAATGGAACCACTTGGTCCGGATTAGGCGCGACCATTTTTTCTATTGGCTGGGGCATCGCATGGAATGGGGCGATGTGGGTGGCCGTGGGCCAGGGTACAAACATAATTGCTTACTCGTATAACGGCCTAACTTGGTCCGGAGTTACTTCTTCGCCGATTTTGACAGTCGGTTATGGTGTGGCCTGGAGCGGAACCATGTGGGTAGCCGTCGGCCAAGGCGGAAATAGTATTGCCTACTCGTATGACGGAATCGTTTGGACGGGTGTTACTGGGACAACCGTGTTTTCAAACAATGGTTTTTCGATCACATGGAGCGGATCACTTTGGATTGCAGGCGGACAAGGCGGAAATACTTTTGCGACAAGTACGAACGGAATCACTTGGACCGGACGAGGATCGAGTACTTTCTCTACTGTTGTGCAGGGGGTCGTTGGATACAAGACGGTAACAGATATAACGAGTGTGACAACCGTTTCAGAGTACTTGCTTGCGGGTGCGGGAACAAACACATTGGGAGTCACTTCGGACGGCACCACTTTCACAGGTCTGAACCGATTAAACACATTTTTGACACAGGGTAACGCAGTCTTTTATGACTCGAACAAATGGATTTCGGTCGGCTCTGCGCCATTCTTTGTCGGTGTGGGAACCACTGGCGCAAACATTGGCACGTCAACCGATGGAATCAACTGGACGACGCTTTCCTCTCCCCAAAACTTTTTCACAGCGGTTTATTACATTGCTTATGGCAACGGCGTGTACATAATGTGCGGCAATCCATCGGTTGCCGGCAATACCATGTACGTCTCGTTTAATGGACAATCATGGACTCCCGTGCTAAATAATCCCATCACAACCATTTGTTATAGTGCAAGATATGCAAATGGGGTTTGGGTGGCGACTGGTCAAGGAACTTTCACGATTGCAACGAGTACCGACGGCTATGTATGGACCGGAAGAACAAACACTACGTTTTTTGGCTCATATGCGTTTACTTCCTTTTATGCAAATAATTTGTGGGTTGTTGGAGGAGCATCCAGTGCGGGGGTTGGAAATACAATTGCCACAAGTAGTGACAACGGCGTTACTTGGACCGGCCAATCGTCCGGATTAACGGCCCTGACATTGAATGCCTATGGCGTGACCTTTGGCAACAATACTTGGGTTGCAGTTGGCCGAAGTAGTACTGCCAACAATTCGATTGCATATTCGACCAATAATGGTGTCACCTGGATATCCAGTCCAGCAACATTCACGACACAAGGAAACGCGGTGCACTTTCGAAACAATTTGTTTTTAGCAGGCGGTCAAGGCGGAAATATTATCGCGACATCAACGAATGGAATTACTTGGACAGGTCGTACATCTCCTTTCACAACTTCTTGTAACCATATCAACTGGAATAGCTCGACGTGGGTGGCAGGCGGTTCGGGTACATTTACGTACGCATACTCGACCGATGGTATCACATGGACTGGAACAAATCCGGCGACATTTTCGGCGTTGGTTTATACCGCATGGGGTCCTGGAAACACCATCGCGACCAGCAGTGACGGAGTTTCATGGACAGGCCGCGGTACAACCACTTTCACAAATTCTGGAAACGATGTCATCAGCGATGGCACCAAATGGATTGCAGTTGGTCAGGGTGGAAATACGATTGCGACCAGTTCAGATAGTGGCGCAACTTGGTCGGGACAAAGCTTGAATTATTTCTTGTCTGGCAATGCGATCAACTATGTAGTGCCTGCGAGCCCGACTACTTCCACGACAACGTATGATGCGAGTTTCAATCCAAGCACAGTAACTGTATCGACACCTTCTTACATAGCGGCTGGTAGTCCAACGGTTGTTTTTGTTGCGAACGGTCAAGGTGGAAACACAATTGCTACAAGTACCGACGGAATCAATTGGGTAGGGCGCGGCAGCTCAGTTCTAGCAACACAAGGTTACGGCATGGCTTATGGCAAGGATGATAACAATGTGAATCTGTGGGTAGCCGTTGGTTTTACAGGTAACACAATTGCAACAAGTTATGACGGAATCAACTGGACAGGTCGCGGAACAAGCGCGTTAACAAGCTTCGGTTACGGTATCGGGTTTGGTCGAGACGGAAGTGGCGCAAATTTATGGGTTGCGGTTGGACAAGGTACGAATAGCATTGCCACAAGTTCGAACGGGATTACTTGGACCGGTCGCACGGGAACATCAATTTTCTCGACATATGGTTGGTGCGTTGCGTTTGGAAAAGACGCATCGGATGGAAATGTATGGGTAGCCGGCGGTGTGGGTTCTTCCTTTATTGCCACAAGTCCAAATGGAATTAGTTGGACAGCTCGAAGTCAACCAGCACTTACAACTGCCTGCTCAGGAATTGCATTCGGCAGAGACGGATCTGGCGCAAATTTATGGGTTGCGGTTGGACAGGGCGGCAACACGATTGCAACAAGTAGTGATGGAGGAGTCACTTGGGTAGGCCGCTTGGCACAAGCAATCACATCACAAGGTTTCGGCGTAGCGTATGCGAATAATTTGTGGGTAGCTGTCGGTTCGGGTGGAAATAGTATTGCAACAAGTTCTGACGGAACTAACTGGACCGGTCGCACTGGATTATCGATTTTCAGTTCAGGTGGATTGGGAATCACTTATGCAAACAATATTTGGGTTGCAACTGGTAGTGGTGGAAACACTATTGCAACCAGTGTGGACGGAATCAGTTGGGTCGGTCGTGGCGCAACAAACGTTTTTACAACAAGAGGCTACGGTGTCACTACAAGCAGTCTCCCTGCAACTTCTCTCGCGGTTTCTACGGATGCAACCACTTGGACTCCGATTGCTGCCGTACCCGGCGGTTATGGAAACAATGTGTTCTCCACTCAGGCGAACTCCGTATTTGGACGCGCGACATATGATATCTCTACCGTTTCGCTCCCGCTGTATGTCGCGGTTGGTAATGGAACCAACACAATTGGGTATACTTACGATGGAACCACTTGGTATGGTATCGGTACGTCCATTTTCACTTCAGTCGGGTACGGAATTACGTACGATCCTTCTGCTTCTTTATTTGTAGCCACTGGCACGGGAGGCAATACTATCGCGACATCGACGGACGGAATAAACTGGACCGGACGTGGTGCGGCTGTCTTTACCACACAGGGTAACGGTGCTGCTTACGGCAACGGTCGCTGGATCGCAGTCGGTTCGGGCGGGAACACAATTGCAACAAGTACGGACAATGGAAACACATGGACCGGCAACGGCGCCACCACGTTCACCACGGGTGGATACGGAATTACGTATGCAAATGGTTTATGGATTGCTGTTGGCCAAGGCGGAAACGCTCTTGCAATATCTTCCAATGGAAGCACTTGGACAGGACGAACCAATTCATTGACAACTGGTCGTTACGTATTGGGGGGGCTCACTTACGATATATCTACCGTTACGCAACGCGTGTATTTGGCGATCGGCGTAACAACCAACAGTATTGCGACCAGTTTGGACGGAAATACATGGATTGCGAGATACAGTGGATTTGGAAATGCGCGCGACATTGTTTCCAACGGAAACGTATTTGTGGCGGTAAACAACGGAAACCCTTCCATGGCATATTCATTCGACGGTGTCACCTGGACGAATCCGACAAACCCTTTCACTGCGGGTCTTGGCGTCGGATATGGTCTCGACGGAACGGGCAGTGGATTATTTATTGGGTGTGGAAATTCACCGAGTATCAGCAAGTCATCCAATGGTGTCACATGGACATCCGTGTCGATTCCCGGCAATTTATTTACGACGCAGGCGATTGGCTGCGCCTATATTAATAATTTGTGGTATGCGGTCGGTTTTGGTGGAAACACAGTGGCCACAAGTGTCGACGGTACCAATTGGGTCTCGAAAGGACCCGTGATGAGTCAGGGGTGGAGAATCGGCGGTCCGGCGAATTATGACGTTTCAGCAGTGACGACGCCTCTCTACGTCGCTGTAGGTAGTGGTGGCAACTTGTTTGCGGTATCGACAGACGCCACTACGTGGGCCGCTCATTACAGAGGTCCATTTACAACGAATGCTTACGACATTGTGAACAATGGATCGCTTTGGGTTACTGCCGGTGCAGGCGGAAACACGTTGGCCACAAGTACGAACGGAATGACTTGGACTGGACTCGGCACAAGTGTGTTTTCGACACAGTGCAATAAATTGTACTGGAACGGGTCAATGTGGATGGCGGTGGGCTCGGGCACAAATTCGATCGCTTACTCGGCGAACGGCACGTCATGGACGGGTGTTACGAATGCCAACGCGAAAATCACTTCAGGAAGTGGTATCACATATAGCAACAATACGTGGATTGTGGCGGGCTCGGGTGGAAACACGATAGTAACAAGTACAGATAATGGTGTAACATGGACGCCGAGTGCATCTGGATTGACTGCTGCATATGGAGTTGCGGCTAGTCAACAAAGATTTGTAGCAGTTGGCACTGGAACAACCTATAGAATTGCCGTGTCAACAGATTTAATAAGTTGGGGTTATGTTCCAGCTGCTAATTCAGGACAGCCATTCTCAACCGCCGGCTATGGCATCGCTTGGAATGGCACTCAGTTTGTCGCTGTCGGCTCTGGTGGAAATACTGTCGCCTACTCTTCCGACGGTTTAAGTTGGACCGGTCTCGGCACAACTGTTTTTGCAACCGATGGTCGTTCGATCAAATGGTTCAACAACAAGTGGTATGCAACCGGCACTGGCACAAACACTGTCGCGCAATCAACCGATGGAATTACTTGGACGGGAGTGGTTACATCCACTGCATCATTTACCACCGGATATGGCATCGACTACTCGAGCTCCGTGACAATAAATAAACCCACCGTCATTGCCGCGGGTGTTGGCGGATGCGGTCTTTACGGCACAACTGACGGTGGAAATACTTGGGTCGGAACACTGAACACCGTTTTCTCGACAGGAGCTTATAATATCGCCTGGAACGGCTCTCAATGGGTAGCCGTCGGCCAAGGCGGAAACACTATTGCTTCTTCATCGGATGGTCTCACGTGGACCGGACGCGGAGCGTCCATCATCACAACCGCCGGCTACAGTATTCGCTGGGCAAATGGCCGATGGATCGCCGGTGGTCAAGGCGGAAATACATTGGCATATTCGTCAGATGGCGCGACTTGGACGGCGGGTAGTGTTTCCGTGATTGGTGGATTGTACGGAATGTTTGATTTAAGTATAAACTACACTAAACCGGCGTACATTGCGTTGGGCGATGGGCAAACCATCAATGTTAGTTCCGATGCAAGTGGTTGGTCTGCATTATTGACACCCCGTGTTTTCACAACGTCCGGATTTGCAGTTGCCTCCTCGGGGACGTACAGTTCGCCAACGATTACGGCGCGCTTGGCAGTGGCCGGCGGTTCCGGCGGAGGAAATACCATGGCAGTCTCCTACGATCTGAATTTGTGGCAAGGGTTAGGTGCAACCACTTTCACGACACAGTGCAACAATGCGGTGTGGAACGGATCGATTTGGGTCGCTGTCGGATCTGGAACAAACACGCTCGCGTATTCAACGAACGGATATTCGTGGACGGGTCTAACCACTACAGTTTTCGGAACGAATGGTTTCAACGTTGCCGGGAACGGGTCGATCTGGGTCGCTGTCGGAAACGGCACAAACACGATCGCCTACTCTCTCAACGGGATCACATGGACCGTTCTCTCCACTACATACATCACAACCGCGGCATATGGTGTCGCGTGGAATGGATCCAATCTGTGGATGGCGGTAGGATCTGGAACAAACCGTTTTGCCACTTCTCCGGACGGAATCGCTTGGACAGCGCGAGGTGCTGGTCCGACAACAACTCTATTCGGAATCACTTACGGAAATAATCTGTGGGTAACCGTCGGATCCACTGCGAATACAATTGCCTATTCGAGCAACGACGGAACCTCGTGGACCGGGTTGGGAACGACCTACTTCACCACACAAGGAAACGATGTCGAGTATAACGGCACGATTTTCGTAGCGTCGGGCGAAGGCGGCAACACGTTGGCCTACTCTTTCAACGGAACCTCGTGGACCGGTTTGGGAACGTCGGTTTTTACAACAAGAGGCCAAAAGATTACTTGGAACGGTTCCTTCTGGACTGCCACCGGACAGGGCGGCAATACATACGCAACGAGTCCCGACGGAATTGTGTGGACTGGACGAGGAGCCACCATATTCACAACAAGTGGTTTCGGAATCGGGTTCACTCCGTTGACTACATTCACAAAACCAAAACTGGTTGCAGTTGGGTCCGGTGGTAATACGTTGGCAACTTCGGATGATGGCATCACATGGTCGGGTCGTGGACTCGTGCCACTAACAAGTGCCGGAAGAGGCGTCAAGTGGTTGAATGATCGTTGGGTAATTGTCGGCAGTGGAACAACCCTTGCGTACTCGGACGACGGTTTAATTTGGATCCCTCTCGGTTCAACCACTTTCTCAACCAACGGTTATGCGATCGATGGATTTGTCGGAAATTACACAAAACCCAGTTATGTCGCGGTGGGTTCGGGTGGAAATACAATTGCAACATCCAACGACGGCATCAACTGGACCGGCAAGGCTTCGTCAGTTTTCACAACCTCTGGAAACTGCGCTTTCTGGAACGGTTCTCTCTGGGTTGCAGTTGGCCAAGGAACAAACGGAAACATCGCAACCTCTCCGGATGGTATTCAATGGACCATCCGCAATTCGCCTGTCGTTTTCACGACTGCCGGCAATAAAGTGGTTTGGAACGCCAACTTGAACTTGTGGATTGCAGCTGGACAGGGCGGCAACACCGTGGCGACTTCTCCAGATGGAATCACTTGGATCGGTCGCGGAACCACCACATTCTCAACCGCCGGCTATGGCATTGCGCACTCGGGCCCCGTCGGCTCCACAACGGTGAGCACTGGCACGATTGCGGATCGAACCACTGACAACAAACTGTTTTTATTTGTCTCTGTTGGTTCCGGCGGAAATACGTTTTCGTATTCTAACAACGGAAAATCATGGACCGGACTCGGCGCTTCTGTATTTACCACACGAGGAAACAAAGTCGCTCACAATGGAACCATGTATGTTGCTGTCGGCTCGGGTGGAAACACTATCGCGTATTCATATGAAGGTCTTACACTCACAGGCGCAGGCGCGTCTGTTTTTACTACCGCCGGTTTTGGTATTGCAAATAATGATTACATGTGGGTCGCAGTGGGTCAGGGCGGAAACACAATCGCTACGTCGGAGAACGGAGTCACTTGGACAGGTTCTGGCGCAAACATTTTCACAGTTGCCGGTTACAATGTGACGTGGGCAAACAACTTGTGGATCGCAGTAGGTGAAGGAACAAATACAATTGCCTCATCTACCAACGGTTTCGCATGGACGATCCGAGATACATCCGGCTCTGTTTTCTCAAAGGCGCGCGGAGTTGCCTATGGACAAGGTCTCTGGGTCGCTGTGGGCGAAGGTGGAAACACAATCGCGACAAGTTCGAACGGCCAAACATGGACGGGTCTCGGCGCCACAACTTTCACAACAAGAGGATACAATATCGCTTGGAATGGCTCTCGATTCGTGGCGGTTGGCCAGGGCGGAAATACAGTCGCCACGTCGGTGAACGGCACCTTGTGGTCGGCAGTTACAGGAAACACCTTTGCCACATATGGTTCCGACATCAAATGGTGTTTCAACAATTGGTTGGCAGTGGGTTCAGACGTCTCGAACTACTATCTCGGCTCCATGGACGGCGTAAACTGGACTGGACTCGGCAAAGGCACAAATACCACTGAAGTGATTGGTGTCGGCGGAAACTTTTACGGAACCCAAGTCAAATATGTGACAATGGAAGGAAGTGCCGGTAATTGCTTAACATCTTATGACGGGTTCAATTGGGTGAAACGAAGTATCCCTGCATCGTATGCAAATTATGTAACGTATGCAAACAATACTTGGGTCGCAGCAGTTTCGACGGGAATCATATATTCGTTCGACGGAATTGTATGGACAACCACCGTACCATTTACGACCGCAACATTTATTGCATATGGAAATGGTCTTTGGGTAGCGTTTGGAAGCGGTGGACAAATTAGTACATCGCCGAATTTGATCACTTGGACAGCAAGAACTACACCTTTCAATTCATACTCGCAAGCAGCTTACTGGAATGGTTCCTTGTGGATCGCACTTAGCTCTGGTACAGTAAATACAATGGCCCGATCGACGGATGGAATTATTTGGACCGGTATGGGAAGAACAATATTTTCAGGTGCTGGTCAAAGTGTGATTTACGCCAATGGGCTTTGGGTCGCCGGTGGAGTTGGAACAAACAGCGTTGCCACAAGTACGGATGGAATTACTTGGATACCTCGCGCGTCGGGAGTTTCCGATAATGTTCGAAGTATTGCATGGAATGGTTCTCTTTTTGTTGCCGCTTGTTTCAGTACAACAATTATAACTTCGACGGATGGAATTAATTGGCTTCCACGAGGAAATCTTATTCCAAGTCCTTGTATCGGTGTTATTTGGACCGGTACTTTTTGGATAGTAGCAAGTCAATCAAACATGCTTGGTTACTCCAGTGATGGCATTACTTGGTATAGAAAACAAGTTGCATCCGCAATGATAACCATTGCAACGAATCAAGGAACGAGTTACCCAAGTGTTATCAAAGCCTACGACAAATCCAATTTGAGTAACAATACTACGTTTATGTTTGATGAACTGAGAACCAGTTTCCTCACCTCTCATCGATTGACCGAGAATGTGATTAACGGCTATCCGGCTCTCCAACTGGTTCGTTCGGGATTCACTAGTCCTTATTATCCTGCATATACCGGCAACGCGTTTTCATTCTTCACTGTGATCAAATTCAATTCGATTTACGGAACTCCGCGTTTCCTCTCGTTCGGACCCGGGTCGACGACAAATGACGCATCGCTGAATACCGCATTCATCCTATCTGGCTCTTCGACCGGTGCCATATCTATTTGGAGAAATAATGTGCAGTTTCCGATTTCCAATGTCGCGATTGGCACTCCTTATTTGATTAGCGGCTATTTCGACGGCTCCAATGTAAATGTCGGAGTAAATGGACAATATACAACATATGATAGCTCGGGCGCTTTCAGTATCCAAAAAGTCGGCATCGGCATAAACACCTTTGATAACTCGGGCACGACTCATGCAACCGACTATGGCGACATTATGGCATTCGCGGGTTCGCCAACCGATTCGCAAAGATTCATGATCGAGGGCTATTTAGCTTGGAAGTGGGGTCTCCAGAGCTCTCTACAACCTACGCATCCATACTACCTCAAATCCCCTTATAAAACCTCTCTCGACGTTTTCCAGCCTCTCTACATTCCTCAATCCAACAACTCTGGGTATGCCGGTAGGATTGTAGAATCATATCCGATGGCATATTATCCGGTTGTAGAGACGACTGGGTCTCGCTTGGGCAATTATGCCTCGTTGGAGCAGTATCCAGACAAAACATTTTCGGGCCAGCCCAATTATGATGCGAATGTTGTTGCCGATCTCTCTGTCTACTATAATTTCGACATTAGTTCCAACTCGGATCTTGAAATTGCCAATTATGCAACAGGTGCTTACGTGGTTGACGCTTTATTATCAGCTGGCGGCTCCCTCTCAACAAGCGTCTACCAATTTGGTACCGGTTCGTTGCGCGTGACTTCTGTATCGAGTTTGACAATGAGTTCTGTATCTATCTATCCACTTGGAACGTCCTTCTCGTTCTGGTTGAAATCAAATGCCAACGCCAACAACTCGTATGTGTTTGCTCTGAGAAACAACAGCGATCTCACACAGCAAGGCGTTTACTTTAATATTTTCAACAACTCTTACTCTCTGAATGTGTTCAACAGTTCAACGAGCAGTTCCACCGCGACAGGATCCGCAAACATTAACAATAATACTTGGGTGCACTTTGTGTGGACTTTGGATCCGAACGGCAACTGGCGAACCTACATCAATGGGTCACTGACAGACAACTTGACTGGGCGCTTGTATCCATCTCTCGGTTCCAGAAATTCGGCAAATTTGGGAATCGGTGCCTTCACGGATGCCTACTTGGACGAGTTCATGATCTTTAATCGCGTCTTGACGCAAAGTGAAGTGACAACTTTGTTTGCAGGCACGCCGATTTACTTAGGTACATCGCCTGCGACGATTTCAACGGCAGACTACAAATTCGGGACGTCATCCTTGCAATTCCCCGGAACAACACACACAGGAACTGTTGCGATAAATCCATTCACACTTTCTTACGGAAATGCGATAGCACTCTCAGCGTGGGTAAAATTCGCATCTCTCGATACAGTTCCGCGCACGATTCTATCGCTTACGAATGCTACGGATTCCATCAAGTTGGCTGCAACTGCGAGCAATTACTTGGTGTATCGTGGAGATAATTCATACAATGTGCCAATTGTGCCGACAACAAACTCTTGGACTCATGTGGTTGCAAGTAATCCAAATATTGGAACAAATACTTGGACTGTGACTGTGAACAAGAGTGCAACTAACACAACAACACTGTTGACGCCTCTCACCACGAATAACTATGTAGCAGTTGGACAAGGAGGCAATTCCATTGCGTTTTCAACCGATACAACGACTTGGACCGGACTCGGTGCAAGTGTATTCACAACCGCCGGTTATGGTATTGCATATGGTAACGGATTGTGGGTTGCAGTTGGCCAAGGCGGAAACACGATTGCGACAAGCACAAATACCACATCTTGGTTAGGCCGCGGGGCCAGTGTTTTTACGACTGCGGGGCAAGGAGTTATGTACGCAAACAATTTATTTATTGCTGTTGGCCAAGGCGGCAACACGATTGCGAGTTCAGCCGATGGTGCAAGTTGGACACCCGGAACTGGTTCAAGTGCGTTATCAACAGCCGGATATGGAGTGGCTGGTCCGGCCACATATGATGTTTCGACAGTTTCTCTTAGTTTTTATGTTGCAGCTGCGGGACTAAATCGAAGTATAAACGGAACAAATTGGACGACTGCACAAGGTATAATCGCCGGTGGTTTGGGTTATGGTAAAATAGTATCTGGGTTAGATGTGAATGGTAATTTTTTAATTGTTGCTTCTGGTCGAACCAATGGAACCGGTGGAGCAGGAAATACAATAGCCACAAGCACGGATGGAGTCACATGGACTGGTCGTGGAACTGCAGGTTTTGATGTTAATCTGGGATGGGTATCAGGCCTTGCATATGGAAATAATATGTGGGTTGCTGTTGGTAGCGCCAGTTATTTAACCACTGGAGGTAACAGCATTGCATCAAGTACGGATGGAATCAACTGGGTAACTCGTTCCACTCTTTTTACTAATGGCAGAGCTGCCAGAGTTGCATTTGGAAATAATTTGTGGATAGCAACATCATCCGATTCGGGAACTAATTATGCGACAAGTTCAGATGGTACTAATTGGACTGGAAGAACAATTAGTGGACTTTCTTTTTCAGCTTATCCACAAGGCGTAGCGTTTGGAAAAAATGGATCTGGTGCAAACGTATGGATAATTGTAAGTAGTGCTGCAAATTCGTTAGATATAGCAAAAAGCTCAGATGGAATATCTTGGACAGTAACAAACCAGTATTACAGTAGTTTTAAAAATGCATGTGATGTTGTTTTCGGGAAAGATGATTCGGGAGTTGACTTGTGGGTTGTTGCTGGTCAGTATGGTGGTGGCGCAGGTTTTTTGTATAGCTACGACACAATAACTTGGACTGGTGTTATTATTAGTAATTCTGTCTATGCAGTAAATTTGTCGTTTGCAAATAATCTTTGGTTTGCAAGTCTTAATAACGGTGGTTATTTTACAAGTACAGATGGAAAAACTTGGAGCAGTCAAATTTCAGGTAGTATTTATTCAGTTACTTACGTAACACGTTCTTTCACAAAACCAAATTATATCGCAGTCGGTTCGGGTACAAATACTTTTGCAGGCTCGGCGAACGGCACAAGTTGGAGCCCTCTTCCTATGCAACCGTTCACAACAGCCGGCTACGGAATCAGTTGGAACGGATCGAAATGGGTTGCTGTCGGCCAAGGTGGCAACACAATTGCAAGTTCGGTTGATGGTATCAACTGGACAGCCGGCACCGGAAATATTTTCACAACACTTGGAAGAAATGTCAAATTTGCCAATAACTTGTGGGTTGCAGTCGGACAAGGTGGAAACAGCATCACAACCTCTACGGATGGCAACACATGGACAGGTCGCTCTGGTGTCTCCGTTTTCACTACTGCCGGATTCGGTATCACTTATTTGAATGGAGTGTGGGTTGCAGTCGGCCAAGGTGGAAATAGCATTGCCACTTCAACCGACGGAACCACTTGGGTTGGACGTACAGCATTAACTATATTCACCACTCAAGGGTTTGGCGTAGCATCGGCCACAACAACCGCAAATGTTGCTTTAACATCGAATACATCCAACAATATTTTTACGAAGGGCGCCATCGGCATGGACGCCTCTTCGAATACGCAGAAGATGGACGGTTTCATCGACGACGTCCGCATCTACAACTCGAGTTTGTCGAGTGCGCAGATTTCGCAGCTTTACGACGGCAAAGTCGACGCCAATGCGCTCATCTCTCATTACACGTTTGACACGATTCAAGGGAACAGTACTGTGGGATACAGTTTTGCCAATTATGCCTCCGATTCAGTGGTCTACGACGCCTCGATTACCAACACCGGTTTATACACAAGTAGTGTCAAACGTCTCGGCACCAGTTCTTTGAATTTCCCCTCCACGAGTTATAGCGGTAGCGTGAATCTCGGTTCCATCGATTTGCGCGCGGACCCAAGCAATGCAACCGTGACCACCTGGGTCAACTTCTCCTCTCTCGACACAGTTCCAAGAACCGTATGGTCGTTCGGCCAGAATAATCGCTTCTTAACCTTGAGCGCAACTTACCAGAATTACACATTCACGTACAAGAACAGTGGAACCAATCGGTTTATAAATGTGGCTGGACCCAACTTGAATGCTTGGAACCACTTGGCTGTAAAAGTCACAAACGATGTATCAAACTCGTGGACCCTTTACGTAAACGGTGTAAAAAATGCGTTTACTCTCGACTCCTCCTTCTCTCAAGCGTTGCCCTCTATCGATTTCGGAAATGTCTACGTGACAAACTCGATGGGTGTAGATGGCTCTCTGAACAAGATGCACGGATACATAGATGACACTCGAATTTACAACCGGGCACTCTCCGACGCTGAGGTGCTCAATGCGTTCAACACCGACTATGTCTTTACGATCGAGTCGAGTCAAGGCATTGGAGCGACCACCGACGTCTCGGTCACTTATTTCACACCTCTCGCGTGTACAGGTGACACGGGAGCTACGGGTCCATTTGGTAATCCGGGATTGGGTGGCATTACTGGCTTTACTGGAACAACCGGACCTACCGGAACAACTGGAAATACAGGCCAAACCGGATCAACTGGTCAAACCGGATACACTGGCCCTACTGGCGGACGCCAACAAGGCTCTCAAGGCCCCACCGGCAACACTGGTCCCACAGGCCAGACTGGCGCGACTGGACCCCGCGGACCGTTCGGATCTTTCGGCCCCGTTGGCACAACCGGCCCCACCGGCACAACTGGCCCCACTGGCCCTCAAGGAAACTTTGGCTCGACGGGTTCCACGGGATCGACAGGTTCGACGGGTTTTTGGGGACCTACGGGCTCTCTGGGACCCACCGGTCCCATCGGGTTACTCGACACCTCTCAGATACCCCCCAAACAATATACTGTACAAGACGTGATGAAATACTCGCGCCAAATGTTTTCCAAAGCCATCACCCTCAACTCATACAGCGTGCCAGACTCGACCGTATATGCATCAATTCAAGGAGACAATGTGCGCTTGAATACTGACATAATCTACACATTTGGTAAAAACAAATTGCCGGTATATATGGCCCTTACCGGCACCACGCCTACATACGGCGTCTCTGTCTCTCGATCACTAACTTCGTGGTCGCCCATGATCGACACATCTTCCTCCGAAGTTTCGCGCGTGGTTTGGGATGGAACCAAGTGGATAATTACGTACTTGGCTGCCCACGCCATTACACACACGTATGACAATGTGACGTTTAAACACTATGTCTCGCCGAACGAGTTTGCGTCCATTGGGTTTAATCCTGTCGCCAATTTGTACGTGGCGGTCGGCAACTCGGGCGTGTATACGAGTTACGACAGTGTTCATTGGATATCAAATGCATCGGGAACTGCTCTCATGACCAACACATCCAACTATCACAATGGCAAAGTGTTGTGGAACGGGGCTTTATGGGTGGTTGCTGGCAACGGTGGTGCGAATTCTCTCATTTATAGTGAGGATGGCGCGACTTGGTACAGCGGAGGTGCCAATTTGTTTGATTCGGGTTACGGCGCCTTCGACGTGGCATGGAATGGGTCCATTTGGGTTGCGGTGGGCGCACCGGTTGGACAAAGATATGCCGCTGCCTACTCGTACACCGGCAAATCGTGGACGACAATCCCACTTGACAATCAACTCATTAAGAACAATAGCGACGCGTTGTACAATACAAACAAACCGCTTTCTCTCGAATGGGACGGCACTGCATTCATCATGACGTTGTCGGCGACCACTTCGGCGGGCAACCATAATTATGCGGTGAGTTACAATGGAATTAACTGGACGCATGATCAGCCATCGATAATCACGGGCGCAAACGTTCCCAAGTGGACTGGTTCGACATTTGTGATTGCCGGCGAAGACGCGACAAATAGCGTGTTGATCAAAGAAAATGATGGGTACACAAATTGGCGCTCCGCGCCCAACGCATACAATACGACAATTTACGATTTGGAATGCAATGCGGAGTTCAGAAACACCATCGTGTTCCCTCGATCGATCTTGTTGTCGAATCTGAGTCACAGTTTTGACGGGGGCATGACGTGGACAGATGCCGGCTCGAACATTGGCACTCTCATGACAACCATGAACAAAGCGGCGAACAATGGAAAGCTGTGGGTTGCCGTTGGCACAGGAACCAATACGATTGCGACAAGTGCGGATGGGCTGCATTGGATTGGCGGTGGTGCAGATATTTTCCCCACGGCGGGTCTCGACGTGTATTGGGCGAACGGTCTTTGGGTTGCAGTAGGCACAAATTCGATTGCATATTCAAGCGATGGAATTTATTGGATAAAATAAGCCTTGTGGGTCGGCTTAATGGTCGCCTTTTTTAAAGCCTTTTAAAGCCTTTTTGACGGTCGGCTTTTTTAAAGCCTTTTTGAACGGTCGTCGTTTAAGGCTTTCGCCTTTTAAGCCTTTTTGAACGGTCGTCGTTTAAGGCTTTCGCCTTGATGCCTTTGAAACATATTCTTTATATATTATAACATATATGTTTAGTGCAGTTTTACATAATGGAACCACATGGGTTGCCGGTGGGGCCACTTCCGTGGCATACAGTACCACAGGAAAAACATGGACCACCGTCGTGGGCGGGCCGACCCAAGTAAAATCGCTTGCCTGGACCGGCAGCCAGTGGGTCGCTTGCTGCGACGGTTCTAATAATTTATACGTAAGCAACGACGCCATCACTTGGACTCTAAACACAATTTTATCATCATACAATCTTAATAAAATCGGATACGCAAACAACACTCTCTTTGCTCTCTCTTCGGGCGCCATCTTTTACACAACAAATCTCAATATGGGCTCGTGGACTTCGCATGCAGCTACCGGAAATTTTACCGGTTTTGTTTTCACCGGCACCCATTATTTGTTTTCCAGCAATTCGACTCTTTTGTCAACTCTCGATCTTGTCTCGTGGACAACCTCTGCTCTCCCAAGTCCATCCACTACACTCGCCATCAATAATTCGGCCAACGGTGTGGCGACCGTCAAACCCATCACCATCGCTTGTTCCGACAGCAGTTACAACACGTTGGGCTACACATACGATGGCATCCTATGGTACGGTTGCGGGAACACCGTCTTGCAAACGCGCGCTAATCACGCCGCTTGGAATGGCAACATCTGGGTCGCCGTGGGCAAATCGAGCGGCACCTGGTTTGCCATCAGCAAAGACGGCATCTCGTGGCAACAACAAGCAGACTCTCTGTTTACCGAGGCGTATGCCGTCGCTTGGAATGGGACCGAGTGGATTGCCGCGGGCGAAGGCGCCGCCTTCTCTCTTGCCCGGTCGGTTGACGGCATTCATTGGGTAGGCGTACCCGGTTCAAAAACCGTATTTCCCACAAAGGCTGTCGATGTGGTTTGGAACGGCCACGATTGGATTGCTTGCGGCGGGACTTCTCTCTTATTTTTGAATGGCAACAGTAACAATTCGCAAAGTGTCGTGGTAGGCGACTTGAGCAGCGTGTTGGTCAACCCTTCCGCAACCGCGTCGAGCGGCGTTTTCCCCGAGTATTCCGTCGACTACAACGACTCGACCGCGTGGACCTCTCAATCCTCCGTATATAGTAATGCAGGCATTTATACAGGGTCGGAACCCAGTGGCGGCGAGTGGCTGCAAATCAATGCGGGCACCAGTGTAGCCATCAAACAATATTATCTGCGATCGAACGCGCTGCAGTGGTCCCTGTACGGGTCCGCCACGGGATCCGGTCCGTGGTCTCCGCTGGATACCACCCGAATAGATGCATCCAATTCCTTTTTTGCAATTACAAACAACAACGCGAATCCATATACTTATTACAGATTCGTGTTTCAAAAAATTGTGAGTGGTCCTGCAACGAATGTCCAGGTCAACAGTGTCGACTTTTTTGTGGACAAGTCGTCGCCGGCGACCTCTCGATTCTACCGATTACAAAATACCAAGCGCTGGCTCTCGTCCGTCGTAAACACGGGGTACGCTTCGTACATGCAGTACAATGGCGTTGCGCCCATAACAACGAGCCCAATCTCGGTGCCGACGTCTTACTCATACGACGGCCAGTACAACTTGATGACCGATTTGTCGAACGCCAATGTGTATTATTCCACTGCAAACACTGTGCTGACCGCGGTGAATCTCTCGTCGATTCCCCAGAAGTATGCGTCGTGTTTTAATGGCACGCATTTTTTCGTCGGCGGATCGGGAGCTCAAATCATGTATGCGCATCCGAGCGATATGACGACGTGGTATGCGTCGGACGCCGCGCCATTTGCGGGCGGCTCGATTTTCTCATTGGTGTCGAATCCGGGGATTGGGTTTGTTGCGCCGCCCAATGCGGTTTATTTGGTGCCGGGCGAAAAGTTGTCGGTGGTTGCGCCCAAGTTTTACGACGAAAATATGGAAAAACGTGGGGCTGTGTTTAATTTTAGTTTACAATAAAAACAACAATGTTGCTGAAAATTAAGTAGCGAACAATGGTGTCGAGGTCTTCTTCGTTTTCGTAAGAGACTTTATTCGATTCAATTTCTGCTTGGAATTCGTAACCTTTGTAACTGCATCCGTGGTACATGCCGAATTTGTTTTTTGGGCGATCGGGAGGAGTGGCAACGGGAGAAGTGGCAACGGTTAATGCAGCGGCCGATGAGTCGGTTGATGCATCGATTGATGAATCGCTTGATGCCATGATTGATGCAGCGGTTGATGAATCGCTTGATCCAGTGCTTGGTGAGACAGTGCTTGCTGCATCGGTTGAGATAGTGCTTGCTGCATCGGTTGAGATAGTGCTTGCTGCATCGATTGATTCAGTGCTTGGTGATCCAGTGCTTAGTGCATCGGTTGAGACAGTGTTTGCTGCATCGGAAGCAGTTTCTGTTGAAGAATCTGTGCCAACCGGTCCAGTACTTGATTTCTCGGTTTCTGTTGAAGAATCTGTGCCAACGGTTCCAGTAGAAGATTCGGCAGCAGCTGGTCCAGCAACATCGTCGAATGACGTAAGACATTTTTGAATTGTTTCTTTACTTATTGGCGGGGTTTTGTTTTGTCCAAGTGGTGCCAATATTTCAACATTATTGAAGGTACTTTCTAGGTCAAGTTTATACGAATTCTCTTGCATTAATGTTTTGACTCCTTCGCAATCAATACTTTTCGGTTGGCTTGTGTCAACATTAGGATCACTTGATGGTTGTATTTCTGGTTTGTTTGTGTCCACCGCGGTTCGAGAATTATCTTCTTCTTCAAATTGATGAACCGTATAACCCAATTGTGGAATACATTTATCAATAGTAGTTGCTTCAATTTGTGGATTTTGTGTTTCACCTTTTGTTTTTATTCCTTTCAAATTTGTTATCAAATCTTTAAAATCGTCGTCAACATACTCTTGAGAATTTTTTATTAATGTGTCTACTTTGGCGCACTCAATCGACGACTGAAATTTATACCCTAATTTTGGAAGGCATTCTAATAAGTCTTTTCTTGAAACTTTTTTAGCTAAATTTTCAAACTGCTCGTGAGTTATCATATCCTTGCTACTCGGATTTGTTTGAAATAAAGGGCGTAAATAAGATAAAATTTTTATGCAGAGTTCATCATTTACAACAGAATATCCTGAGTTTTTTAAACAATTAGTTAAAAATTCTTGTGTTAAGGGTTTTTTCCTACTCTTATTTAACTTTTGCAATAATTTTGAAAAGTTTTCATTTGTAATATGCCTACCAATTGTCAAATTTTCACTTTTAATTACTTCCTCTATATCATTACACCTGTGTATAGAACTGTACTTTTTCGCACCACCTTTTTTAAGAGGTTCAACACTCACAATTCGCACAAACTCTTTTTCACTTACTGGCCCTTCCACATTGTTAACCACAATCATCACCGTATCCACATTACACAAATCAATTAAATCCTGAATTTTTGCATATAACATTGTCGGATCATCCAACACAACAATTTGGTGCTTGATGTTGCTCTCCGTCGGCACGCTGACTCTTTTTTTTAAATCTCTTAACGTCGCCGCTCTTCCGAAATCGACATTCGCGATGTTTGCAAACTCTTCTTGCTTTATACGATCATCGTTTAACAGCCGTTTGTTGTTGTAATAAGTCACCTGCAAACTCTTTGGTTTTGTTAACAACATATTTTCCACAATGACCATGATGTTTTGAATATTCGTGTCAGACGTTACTAATTTGTCTCCGCAAAACTGCATCTCGTAAAATACCTGAGCCAGATTTACAAAGTTTTGTTCAAAGTTTGTTTGGGTCTTTTCTGGGTCGTCAGAATCGTCCAGCAAATTTTTTTGCGGCAAATTGTTGTAATTCGCTTTAAAGTCATTGAATTCAAATTCTTGTTCGACATGAGTTTTATTTAATATGTCCGAAACGATATCTGCAAAAATATGAGTGTCCTCGGTGATTTCTATTTTTTTTCCTTCTTCTTCTTTGAAAAAAGTTTTATACGCATCCTTATTCGATTCCAACAAAATTAATAACGTGCCTAAAATAACCGTATCGTCATAACTTGTCTTGTTCATTTTGTCAATAAGGTCTTCAATGATTTCATCCATTATCTATAATATGTACATTTTTCTTTTTTTTATATAGGAAACCTTAGGTATTCAAAGGAAACCTAAGGTATTCAGCCCTTCGGGCTTCCGCCTTTTGATCCTTCCTCTAAGGGCGATAAGGAGCGTCGCTTTTCGCCCCGAAGGGGCTTATCGCTCCGAAGCCCGACGGGCTGTTTGATCTTTCCTCTCCAAAGTCAAAGGAGGGATTTAAAGGGAGAGAACAGCGGAGCTGTTCCACCTTCGGCGCAATCGGTGCGTAGCTCCCGAAGGGAGCGACACCTTAGCGCCTTACCCTTGGTTCCCTTTACTTGACCGACGTCTTTTTCTCGACGACGAGGTTGTCTTGCTTCTGCTTCTGCTTCTGCTTCTCGAGCGACTCTTGGCGGTATGGCCACGAAGATATCGTTCGTCAACATCTGGTAAACGGCCAGGAACAAATTTGTACCACTTGTATCCCTGCTTGTTCTCGTCGCTCTTTTTGGTCCCTTCCTCTGCTTTTTGGGGCATTTTCTCCTCGAGTTTGATTTGCTCTTCCAGCCTTTTGTCGTACTCTCTTCTCTGAATCTCTTTGGACATTTGTTCTTTTTTCATTTTCTTCATGTGTTGTTTCAAAATCATCTTTCGGCGCATGTGATTACTATAAATCGCTTTGCTCAGATTCTCGTTGTCCTCTTTGCTTCCTCGGAAACGAGTCCAGATGTATGTTTTAATTATCCAACCTACCATTGCAGTTGTCAAGATGACTCCGCCAGTTACATAGATATTGCCAGTTGTAATCTCATAAGCTGATTTGAACAAACCGCCCACAAGTTTTATCATTTCGCCCATTTGGTCTTTCGCGTAGCTCATTTTGCTGAGTATAGAATCGTTTGTAATTCCGGGTACGTTTTCAGTCGGATGTACTATAGTCACACTCCCACCCTTGGCTACTCCTGAAATAAAACCCTCTATTCCCTTTGCGAAACCAAAATAATCACCAGTAAGCAAACTCAGAAAATATGTTAACGTAACAGCGTCAAGCATGTAAGTAATCACTTTACACAAAGGTGCAATCATGGTGTCATCATTAATCTGTTGGTCAATAAAATTATCGAGTATTTTAAACAAATTGTCAGACAACATTTGTATCACCACCGTTATAGCCACCACACCGAAGCTACCAGCTAAGACGGTAGGAGCGGCTGCGAGTACAGCTGGAATTGCAAGAGCGTTTACTGCAGCTCTTCCGTAAGTCCCAAAATTTGAGTGTCCCGAAATCTCTTCAGCGGATATTCGGAGATCCTTTCCGTCGACACCTTTTCTTTCTCTTGCGTCTTTGTACTTGACATCAAATGTTCCATTGCCATGAACTTCGACAATGGTGCCCGGAATCCATTTGCCTCTCTTATCGACATTTCCATCGATCTTATCACCGACATCAAAACGATTTGCCAAGAGTTCGATGCACTTTTTTTGCTCCACTTGGATCGCAACATCCATCGCGGTTTGGCCTTCGTCGTTCCGAATATTCACTTTGGCTTTTTGCCTCAGTAAATAATCAACCACGTTTGCGTTGCCTTTCCGCGTATTCCGTATGAGAGCCGTGTCTCCTTCCCCGTCATGGTCTTGCACATTGATGTCGACAATGTCTGCGTCAAGCATTTTTTTAATTGTCGATAGACTGCCGTAAATAAATTTTTTGGCATTGGCGGCGGCTTCCGCAGCAGCAGCAGCAGCCTCATCTTCATCCTCTCCATTGCTGCCACCCCCTTTTTTCTTCATCATGAGTTTCTCGATTTCTTTCATAGACTCGGCATCAAAATCGAACGTCTCTTGCAACCCTTTCAAAACCTTGGCACGCTCAACGCCACCACCACCTTTTTTTTTCATGAGTCTATCGATTTCAATCATGGATTCGCGATCAAAGCCGAACGTCTTTTGCAAACCTTCCTCCAAGACTTTGAGTCGGTTGGTATCGCCACTAGTACCGCCACTTTGTTTAGTTGCCTCTGCGACAACTTTGAATTTGTCATCGATTTTCTCCGCAATCTTGTGCGCAATATTTACCTTTTTTATTTCCTCTTCATTCAGTCCTAATTGTTTAAATGCATCATTTATTTCTTTATCATTATAATCCATACCAGTATAAATATTACTTACATAATTATTACAACCCAAAAAACAATTAAAAAATAACATGAACAATGACCAAATCGCCGTAGTGAATCACATCGTGAACGGCCAAAATGTAATCGTCAACGCAGTCGCCGGTTCTGGCAAATCCACGACCGTGCTCTCTGTTGCCAAGGCGACACAATCCCTAAAAACCATTCAATTCACTTACAACTCCATGTTGCGCATGGAAATCAAGCAAAAAATCAAAACACAAAACATTACCAATCTCGACGTCCATACTTATCACAGTATGGCCGTGAAATATTACGACTCGACCGCCTACACCGACACGGGCATTCGCCAAATTTTGGCGAAAAATATGAAGCCGCGCATGCCTCTTCCTAAAATGGATATTATCGTGCTGGACGAGACGCAGGACATGACGTTTTTGTACTACAATCTCGTTCTCAAATTCACGATGGATATGGACCACGACTTTCAGCTCCTCGTTTTGGGCGACTTCATGCAAGGCATCTACGAATTCAAGGGCGCCGACACGCGGTTCCTCACTCTCGCCGACCAATTCTGGCGCAACCATCCGCGGCTAAAGTCGGCCTCGTCTCCCTTCCACCACTGCTCTCTTAGCACCTCTTACCGCATCACCGATCCCATGCGCGAATTTATCAACAAGGCGCTTTTGGGCGAGATTCGCCTCCTCTCATGTAGGGCGGGGAATATGCCCGTTTATTATCTACGCAACACGCGGCGCAACATGGAGAACATGGTTGTCTACCACATCAAGAAATTGTTGGCGGAGGGGGCGTCGCCGAGCGACATTTTTATTCTGGGGGCCTCCGTCAAGGGGCCGAACAGTCAGATCCGCAAGATCGAGAACGTGTTGGTCAGCCACGGCATCCCGTGTCACGTGCCCATGTTCGACACGGATACGATTGACGACAAGATTATTCAGAACAAGGTGGTGTTTTGCACATTCCACAGCGTCAAGGGGCGCGAGCGCAAGTATGTCTTTGTCACCGGGTTTGATCAGGGGTACATGTCGTTTTACTGCAAGGATTTGCCGCAAAACCGGTGCCCCAACACGATTTATGTGGCCGTCACGAGAGCTACGGAAGGACTCTTTTTGCTCGAGCGGAGCGAGTTCGACACGGATCAGCCCATGAAATTTATGAAGAAAACCCATTTCGAAATCAAAAAAATGGACTGCGTCGAATTCAAAGGCATGCCTTATTACCAAGTGTACGATGTTCCGGAAAAGAAAAACGAAGATGGCGTAAAGCACTACGTCACGCCCACTGACCTCATCAAGTTTATTCCCGAGCAAGTGCTGGAGGAAATCACGCCTTACCTGAAAACCATGTTTCGCGTGGTTCAACCAAAAGCCATGGAGATCAATATTCCATCGGTGGTCGAGACGGAACAAGGATATTTCGAAGAGATTAGCGACCTCAATGGTCTTGCGATCCCGGCCATGTACTGCGACTATTTGAGCAGCCTTTGGGAGGAAGATGGCGGGACCAATGTGCTTTATCAAACGATTCTACTGATTCTGGATGAGCTGAAAGAACACGAACACAAATATTTGAAAGAGGCCGCTTCGCGGCTGCCTGCGAAATTCACAAAACCGTCGGACTACTTATTTTTGGCAAACGTCTACACGGCGTTCCAAGAGAAGCTGTATTTCAAGTTGAAACAGATTGGCGACCACGAGTACAACTGGATTACAGACGAAGTCCTCGAGAGATCCAGAAACCGTTTGGAAAACACGATCGGACAAGAGTGCAAAGATCACAAGCCTCTCATTGAAAAAACGATTATCCACAGCTCTCAAGAGCTCGAACACGAAGTGATCGACAATTATTTGGAGGAATATTTCGAGGAGGGTGTTCAGTTCCGCTTTACTGCGAGGACCGATTTGATCACGGCGAAAACGGTGTGGGAAATCAAGTGCGTGAAGGAGTTGACGATGGACCACCAATTGCAAGTGGTTATTTATGCGTGGCTGTACAGGATGTTGGGCTACCCCCGGAAAACATTCAAGTTGTTTAATATTCGAACGAATGAGGTTCAAGAATTAAACGCGACGCGACAGGAGATCGATTTTGTGATGATATCTCTCTTGCAGGGAAAATATCAAAAGATGGAGAGGAAGAGTGACAAAGATTTTTTGAATGATGCAAATCTTCTGTTTACAATGTATAACAACAAGTGAAAATGCAGCTTTTACAGTACACTCTTTTGACATTGGTGGTTGCGTTTTTTATTCAATTCTGGGTCATCAGTGTAATAACGTCGAAAAGGCCGCAGAACACGATTGGCAAGTTTTATTTGTCGATGGTGTCGGCGTGCATTATGGGCATTTTAGAGGTAATGATATATGACACATACAAGAGCTCGGTGTCCTTGTTTTACTATTTGGTTTTGGGTCTCATGGTGTATCTCTTTGTATACTTGTACAAGAGTCAGACGGGGATCGACGAGATGGATTACTTGAAGCAAATGATGGAATCACACTCTCGAGAGATGGAATTATCAAAGATGGTTGTGGAGAGAACTGATAATGTGCAAGTGAAATCGATTGCGAGTACATTGATTCAGCGGCGGAAGAGAGATATCGATGTTATCGAGAAGCTGTTGCATGACGATTCGAAGAAAGCGCCAACGAGGCCAACCGCTGAAAAACCTCTTTTAAAACCTGCAGCAAAACCTGCAGCAAAACCTGCAGCAAAACCATTAAATATTATGTCTTTGTAAAGAGGAAGGATCTTTAAATCTTCACCGGTATAAATATTTTAACTTAGTTATATATACAAAAAAATGTCGATTCACAGTCGGATTTCGGGCCCTGTTTCGTTTTATTATTTAAAACCAAAGGACAGTAGTAGTACTTTACCATTATTTTTGTTATTTGGTGATATACATTTCTCATATGATGACATGTGTACCAACTGCACGTGTGAAGATGAAAAAAACTGTTGTCACGCGATTTATGACAAAGACTTTTTAAAAAAAATTGAAAAACTGGCCAAACCCAATAGACCCATTGACTTTTATATCGAGTTTTTTGGTGAAACCGAAAAGGTATCCACCGGCCCGCTCCACAATTTCATGGAGCCTGAGTTCCAAAATTGCTACAAGCACACTTTAAAAAACAAAAGTAATTGTCCCGCGCCAGGCATTCGATGGCATTATAGTGATATTCGGATGTCGTACACAAAAAACAATATTGAAAACGTGTTCGAGTCGTTGTTTCGATTTACTAGTTGTTGTATTGATTTGAACAAAACAAAAAGTTACAAAGGTGTTCCACTTGCCAAATGGTTGACATCTAACAAAACTACGTTGTTCCAAGTTATCCCCGGTTTTGATATTTCAAAAAAAGATGAGATGCACAAAATTATCGATTTGATTGCAGAGTCTAAGCATTTAACCATCGACGAGTTCGCCGAAAGCATTATTGATTTTCTATTCGAAAGTAAATATCCAAGTTTGATACACAAACAGTTTAAAAAACAGGTAAAAAACAGTATGTTTGCAGAAAAAAGTTCTATTGTAAAGATGATGCGGGACAGTTTGTTGAATATAAAGCTCAAAAAGATTGATAAATTTGACAGCAAAATGTTTGTCCAGCTTAAGAATTTCGATTTAACCGGGAATTATTTGCCAATCGATTTTTTTCTTTTGGAAATTAACGCAATATTTGTCGATTTATATTTAATTTTGCGAACCATGAAGAAGATCGATCACCCACCTTCTCTTTGTATTGCTTATCTTGGTAATGATCATATTAAAAACATAGCTAGAAATTTAGTGAGTACGGGTAAATACGAAAAGGTAGCATTTGCGAAAGGTACTGAGAAGACTCGACGATGTGTGGGGTTTGATAATGTACTCGAAGACTTGCGATCATCTTTAAAAATCCCTAATACAAGCAGTACACGCAGTAAAAGCAGTACAAGCAGTACAACTCGTAAAACACAGAAAACCTCACCAAAACCCAAGTCATAAAGATTTATTTAGATCATCGTACTGAAAAAAAAAGAATATTATTTTGTATACAGTAATGTATACAAAATGTCGATTCACAATCGGATTTCGGGCCCTGTTTCAATATATTATTTAAAACCAAACAATAATAGTTTACCGTTATTTTTGTTGTTTGGTGATATACATGGTTCATATGAGAATATGTGTTCCGAGTGTACTTGCGAAGATGCAAAAAACTGTTGTCACGCGATTTATGACAAAGCCTTTTTAAAAAAAATTGAAAAACTGGCCAAGCCCAATAGACCCATTGACTTTTATACCGAGTATTTCGAAGACTCTTACACACAGTTCAAGGGTCCGCTCGAAAAATTCCTGGAACCTGAGTTCCAGGCTTGCTACAAGCGAACTTTAAAAAATAAAAAAAACTGCCCAGCACCCAAGATTCGATGGCATTATAGTGATATTCGGTTCGCGGACACAAAAAACAATATTGAAACTATTTTTAACTCGTTGTTTGGATTTACTGACTTTTGTGTTGAATTGAACAAAACAAACAGTTACAAAGGTGTTCCACTTGACAGCTGGTTGAAACTTGACAAAACTATGTTGATCGAACATATCATCCCCGGTGTTAATATTTCAAAAACAGAAGAGCTGCACAAAATCATCGATTTGCTTGCAGAGTTTCCGCATTTAACCATCGACAAGTTCGCCGAACGTATTATTGATTTTCTATTCGAAAGTAAGAAATATCCAAGTTTGATACACAAACAGTTTAAAAAACAGGTGAAAAACAGTATGTTCGCAGACAAAAGTTATATTGTAAAGATGATGCGGGATAGTTTGGAGCGTTGGAACTTAAAATATAATATTGACAGCAAACTGTTCGAACAGCTGAAGAATTTCGACATAACAGGTGACTACACAAACATATCTAATTATTTGCTGATAAATAACGCAATATTTGTAGATATATATATAATTTTGCGAACCATGAAGAACATCCCTAGTCCACCTTCTCTTTGTATTACTTATCTTGGCGATAATCATATTAGAAATATGGTTAATATGTTGTTGGACACCGGTATTTACAAACTGATAGCTGCCGGTCATGAAAATGAAGAGAACCGATGTTTGCAATTTGATCATGTACTCGAAGACTTGCGATCATCTTTAAAAAAGCGTAATTTAAGCCAGAAAACTACATCAAAACACAAGCCATTTTCCTTAAAAAAACTCTCGTTCATTCTTTTTTAATAATTTGAAAAGAGTCTGAAAAATGAATCTCTCCATCTCTCTTTAACTAACAAATAGAAACTACTTGGAAAAGACCACGGAACAAAAACATTTTACAAATCCTTTTTATAAAACGTTTTGAAATTTATAAAGTTGAGAGCCTGAATAAAAAGTCTCTCCATCTATCTTCATCAACAAAATAGAAACCACTTGGAAAAGACTACGAAACAAAAACATTTTACAAATCCACTTTATGAAATGTTTTGGAATTTATAAAGCAGAGAGCCTGAATAAAAAATCTCTCCATCTCTCTTTAACTAACAAATAGAAACCACTTGGAAAAGACCACGG